>JGI1221J11331_1000830_pt1 | contig 10454 bp, 6 predicted proteins | sample LakVidmifraction_4_FD_11331 | JGI IMG/M metagenome (IMG submission 11331) | reverse complement strand
AACTATACGAATGCCGCTAAGTAAAAATAAGCCAAATATAATACCGAAAATTGCTGATGGAACCATGCTGCCAGGATTAGATTAATAATTAAAATTTCAATGCATTTAAACAGGACTTGAATGAATAGCTTTAAATATTTTTACTTTAAAGCTTTAGTTTGTCAATATTAAGTTATTTAAAATCAACCTTAGAAATCCATAAAATCTTGAATTGATGAAATTTACCTATTAAATTTAGGGAAAATTAAGTAAAGAAACAAAATACGAACTGCTTATTTAAATGATCCCGGGTTTGAAACCTTAACAGGATTTAATCAAAATTGATTTTAAAAAATCAGGCTTAATAAGGGGATCAGTTTTCAAAAAGGCTGATTTCGTTAGGTTGTTTCGCAGGAAAAAAATGAAAGGAATAATTTTTAAAAAATTAGTAAATTAGTTGGGGCGGACCTGTGTCCGCCCAATAAAAAAAATGTTTAAAAAGTTGAGGCGGCCCCGTGTGTCCGCCCAATAAAAAAATGTTGGGGCGGACCCATGTGTCCGCCCAATAAAAAAAAATATTTTTAATAATTCGGGGCAGATCCGGGTATGTCCGCCCTTGCCTTCATAATGAAATGGGCGGTGTTTAATAGGGTTTAATAGGGAAATGGGGCGGACACATGGGTCCGCCCGTACGATTTAGTAAAAAAAATAAAATTATGGTTTATAATCCTCGCATACATCATCGCAAATCTATCCGATTAAAAGGATATGATTATTCGCAGGAAGGATTGTATTTTATTACAATTTGCGTTCAAAATAAAAAATTATTGTTCGGGAAAATTGCCCGTCCAAACCCCATTCACGGTAGTGCAGACCCACGTGTCTGCCCAGTTCGCCTGGACAGCGACCAGTCAATCCCGTCAAATAATAGCGAACCCCAATTAACATTAAACGATGCCGGAAAAATGATTGAAAAATGGTTTCAAAAATTGGAAGATAAATTCCCCGATATTAAATGTGATATTTTCATTGTGATGCCAAATCATGTTCATTGCATTATTGTTAATAATGGGGCAGCGAATCCAATTTTGGCACGGGCAAACCCTATTAATAACGGCCCCAATTTGTATCGACCGTTTATTATCGGGAAAACATCAATTTTGAATGGTTCTTCAAATTCGGACGGTTTTTTAATTCCGGGCGAACACTTGGGTTCGCCCCTCAGTTCGGTGATGCAATGGTTTAAAACTATGTCTACAAATGAATACATTCGGGGGGTGAAAACATTGAATTGGGAACGTTTTGACGGTAAATTGTGGCAGCGCAATTATTGGGAACATATAATTCGTGATGAAAGATCTTACAATGCCATAAGGAAATACATTCTTAATAATGCCCGAAATTGGGATGTGGATAAACTCAGATAAAAAAATAGAATTGAAAAATGATTAAATTAAACAGGCTTCACATAGATTGACAAGAAATTAATGGATTTAACCAATCCCGAATTTTTAGAACGGATATTTGCAATACTGAATTTAATAGATGAAAGTGTAATTTGAGCTTTTTAGCAGAAAAGCAATTAACTTGCGCCAGACTTCGAAAAATACCGACAATGCCGGAAATAGTAAACGATAAAACCGTTTTCACTTTGCTTGAGGTTACAAAGAGCATTCAAAAAACGCTTGCCGAGAGGTATAAAAGTGCATATTGGGTGAAAGCGGAAATGAATAAATTGAATTATTACAGCCATTCGGGGCATTGCTATCCGGAATTGGTTGAGAAGGTCAATGGAAAAGTGATCGCCCAAATTAAATCGGTTTTATGGAAGGATGACTACATAAATGTAAACAAGAACTTCCTGAATGTCCTGAAGGAACCTTTAAAAGACGGCATAAAAATATTATTCCTCGCTAAAATTTCATTCGATCCATCTTATGGGCTTTCCCTGAGAATAATCGATATAGACCCGAGTTACACTTTGGGGGATCTTGAAAAAGAAAAGCAGGAAACTATTAAAAGATTGAAATCTGAGGGGATCTTCAACAGGAATAAGTTGCTGCAAATCCCGTTGTTGCCAAAACGCATCGCGATAATTTCAGTTGAAACCAGTAAGGGTTATGCCGATTTTTTGAAAGTCCTGGAAACAAATTCCTGGAACTATAAATTCTTTCATTTTCTTTTTCCTTCTTTGCTTCAGGGAGATCGGGCAACGGTTTCCATCAAAAATCAATTGAAGCGGATAAAAAAAGTCAGGGGACATTTTGACGTGGTTGCAATTATTCGTGGCGGGGGAGGAGATATCGGGTTGTCCTGTTACAACAATTATGAACTCGCCAGGGAAATAGCATTATTTCCAATTCCGGTTATTACCGGGATAGGGCACGTTACAAATGAAACGGTTGTTGAAATGATCTCATTTTCCAATGCGATCACACCAACCAAAATAGCCGAATATCTGCTTCAGAAATTTCATAATTTTTCGGTTCCGGTCCAAAAAGCAGAAGAGAAGATCAGGGATAAGTCAAGACGATTGCTAAGTGATGAAAAAACGAAATTCGGTTCAGAGATAAAGCTATTCCGCTCGGTGACAGAAAATATATTGATAGGTAACCGAAATCAGATCAAAGAAAATATCAATTCTTTGGTTCAGCAAACCACATTTCGGTTTAAAAATGAAAAGGAATATTTGCGAGCCGGCAGGGAAGAAATTAAAAGAGGAACTCTTAAAATTTGCGCTGCAGAAAAACTGGAGATCAACGGATTTGCTTTAACTATGAAGAAAGATGTGATCTCCCAGATAATTCAGTCAAAAACAGCATTGAATAATATGGAAAAAAATATTGATAATATGAGTCCGCAGAGCGTCCTGAAACGTGGTTACAGCATCACACTGAGCAACGGAAAAGCCGTAAAAAGTACCGAAAAATTAAAAGAAGGCGATGCAATTGAAACAATAGTTTATGAAGGACGTATTTTTAGCCTGGTAAAATCATCGAAAAAAACAATAGAATAATGAGCGATATTCCTACATATACAGAAGCCTTTGACGAATTGCAAAGAATCGTTTCTGAAATTGAGCAAGGTGAAATTTCAGTAGATGAATTGTCTGAAAAAGTTAAAAGAGCCGCATTACTTATTAAGAGCTGCAAGCAAAAACTCACTTCAACCGAGGAAGACGTAGACAGGATCCTGAGGGAATTGGACACTGCCACAAATGAAAATGATGCACAACAAAACGGAAGTTAACTGAGTTTTCGGGTTCAGGTTGAAGTTAAATATTTTATTTTAAGAGTTTCAGCTTAAATTGGGACAATTGTGAAAGCAAATTTATAATTGAGGAGCATTCTGATTGAGAAAAAGTTATCTTACTTTTTTATAGTTTTATAAAGCTATTTTAAGAAATTAATATTGAAAAAAAATCTATGAAATCATTTACAATCCAAGAGATCAATGAGATCTTAAATGGGGAATTGGTGGGAAACACCAATCACGAGATACATGGGCCCGAAGAAATGGAGAGGGCCGGGAATAATCAAATTACAATTATTGGAAGCCAGAAATATGCGCGGCAATGGCCAAATTCCAAGGCCTGTGCTGCAATTGTCAATGAGAAACTGGATTTTGAGCCCGGTGAGAACCGTGCTTTGATCAAAGTAAAAAATACCGATTTGGCAATGGCTAAATTATTGGCGGTTTTTGCTCCTGCACCACCTCAATTTGACCAGGATATTCATCCCACTGCGGTTGTCCATGACACGGCAAGCATAGGTAAAGGCTGCAAGATTGGCGCAGGCTGCTATGTTGGAAGGAATGTTGTTTTGGGTGAGGAAGTTATTTTATATCCCAATGTTACCATTATGGACGAAACCAAAATTGGTCAGGGCACTGTTATTTGGCCGGGAACCGTAATTAGGGAACGCTGTGAAATAGGCAGTTTTTGCATTTTTCATATCAATGTGAGTATTGGAGCCGATGGTTTTGGATACCGTCCAAGCGAAGATGGAAGAGGTTTGGTCAAGGTGCCTCAAATTGGGAATGTAGTTATTGGAAATGCTGTGGAGATAGGCGCAAATTCCTGTGTTGACCGCGGAAAGTTCAGTTCAACAATAATTGGCGATGGTTGTAAAATTGACAATCTGGTCCAGATCGCGCATAATTGTGTTATGGGGAGATCCTGTATTATGGCCGGGCACAGTGGCCTTGCAGGTTCTGTTACTCTTGGAGACGGTGTTATTGTTGGCGGAAGTGCCTCGATAAGCGATCACGTAACTGTTCATTCAGGAGCGGTGGTAGCAGGGGGGTCAGGCGTAATGAATGATGTAGCAGCAGGAAAAACTGTTTTGGGATATCCTGCAACAGATTCTAAAAATATGCTTAAACAATGGATAGCATTGCGAAGGCTCGTTAAAAAATAAATTAAAACTAAGCTCTTGGCAAAACCAGGAAAATTCATAAATCCCAACAAAATAAACTTTAAGGAAAGCTTTGCTTCCCTGAGGTTTGTGCCACGGTTTTTTAAAGAAATAAAAGGCGTTAACCCGTTTTTGTTCTACATCAATCTGCTTTGCAGGGTAATAAGCGCTGTTTTGCCGGTAGTAATCCTTTGGATCGGTAAAATGATCATTGATGAGGTTGTGCTGCAAATGGCCGCCGATATCAAAGAAATGGATAGACTATGGCTCCTGGTGGGGGCGGAGTTTGGCGTGGCAATAATTTCCGATTTACTGAGCAGGGCGATTAGTTTGACAGATTCATTGCTTGGTGACCAGTATTCCATTGATACATCAGTAAGGATAATTAAAAAAACCGCAGAACTGGATCTCGATCAATTGGAAGATTCAGAATTTTACGATAAACTGGAAAGAGCAAGGCAGCAAACCACAGGCAGGGTTGGGCTTATGTCCAATATTCTTACCCAGGGCCAGGATGTAATCGTTATTTTATCATTGCTGGCAGGGGTTGTGGTATTTGAGCCCTGGCTTATAATCTTGCTGGTAGTATCCATTATTCCCACTATTTTACATGAAATAAAATTCAGCGGCACAAGTTATTCCCTTGCCAGAAGTTGGACACAGGAACGCAGGGAACTGGATTATTTGCGCTATGCCGGTGCAAGTGACGTGACCGCCAAAGAAGTAAAGCTCTTTGGACTTTCAAATTACATTGCGGAAAGATTCAAAGTGCTTTCAGATAAATATTACCTTCTGAAGTAAAAAACTGGCAAAACAACGTGCAGGCTGGGGATCTTTCTTTAATGTGATAGGGACCGGTGCCTATTATGGCGCCTATGTTCTCATTGTTTTCAGGACGGTTGCCGGGATATTTACCCTGGGAGACCTCACATTTTTATCCGGTTCCTTCAACAGGCTGCGTTCCAAACTTCAGGGCTTTTTCACCCGATTTACGGCAATTACCGAAAGCGCCCTTTACCTGCAGGATTATTTTGAGTTTTTGGACTTAAAATACGAAGAGAATCCTTCAGAAGGAAAGTTGCCTCCGCCAGAAAAGATCACAAAAGGCTTTGAGTTTAAAAATGTAGGTTTTAAGTATCCAAAATCTGAAAGATGGGTTGTCCGGAATATTAATTTTGAATTGAAAGCCGGAGAAAAATTGGCCTTTGTGGGAGAAAATGGTGCCGGAAAAACCACTTTGATCAAGCTCTTACTTAGATTTTATGAACCGACAGAAGGGGAAATACTATTGGATGGAATCCCTGTGAAACAATATAATAAAACCAAATATCAGCAATACTTCGGAGTAATATTTCAGGATTTTGTAAAGTTTGAACTTACGCTTCGGGAGAACATTGCAATGGGCGAAATTGGTGAGATCGGGAATCAGTCAAGAATAGCAAATGCCGCTGAAAAAAGTCTTGCAGATCAGGTAGTTTCAGAATTGCCAAAGGGATACGATCAGCAACTCGGGAAACGGTTTAAACAGGGGAAAGATCTTTCCGGAGGGCAGTGGCAAAAGATCGCTATCGCCAGGGCTTATATGAAAGATGCTGAGGTGTTGATCCTGGATGAACCAACTTCATCCCTTGATGCCAGGGCAGAAACCGAAGCTTTTAAAAGGTTTATTAAATTAACCGAAGGAAAAACCGCGGTGATCATTTCGCACAGATTCAGCACCGTGCGAATTGCAGACAGAATTATGGTCTTAAAGGACGGTGCTGTACTTGAAATTGGGACCCACCAAGAATTGATGCAAAACAATAAATTATATGCCGAATTATTTAATCTTCAGGCAGCCGGGTATCAGTAAAAAATCTTGTTTAAATGATTTTTTATACTGAATATCCGTATAATGTGTTTGTCACCCTCCCGATTGCTATCGGGATTGTTTCAGGGTTGCACTTAATAATACGTTGGTTATCAGATTTTAATGAGATGCTGAAACGAGCTCAGCATGATGTTGTTCTTTATTTTTACTAATTGCGGACTATCAGTAAAAGAATGATTGAAGTCAGTTTTAACTGCAAAAAATTGATACAATAAAAAGATATCCATTTCCGGCAGTTTTAACTGCCGGAAACAGTTTGAATTTGAAATTGGCTTTAGCCACATTTTTTACATATTTAGGAGTGATAAAAACAATGGGGCTAAAGCCCTACTTTACATACTTCCTGAACCCCCGGCTAAAGCCAGGGGCAATGGATGAAAAGCATTTTTTACTTAATGCATTCTCAACTGCATAAAAAATTCATTTAAAGTTCCTGCCCCGTCACTAAAGGGTGTCAAAAGGCCGAAAATTCGAGTTTTTGAGCATAATAACTATTTTAAACTAGAGCCTTTTTATATAGTTTTCCGCATTATCTTTTGATCGACTGGACATAATGCAGCCTTAAAGATGCATACAGGCTCTCTTTTTCAATCCTTCCGGTATTGAAATTAATAATTCCATATAAATTTGCATCTTAAATTTCAAATAAAATCTTAAATAAGTACTTTAGCATGAATTAAAATTACAAGACTTTGGCAGCCAAAAAAACAAAAGAAACCACGCCTTTAATGAAGCAGTACAACGCTATCAAGGATAAATATCCTGATGCTTTGCTGTTGTTCAGGGTAGGCGATTTTTATGAAACTTTTGGTGAAGATGCCGTAAGAACTGCGCGCATTTTAAATATCGTGCTCACCAAACGCGGCATGGGCAGTGAGATTGCGACTGCCTTGGCAGGATTTCCGCATCATGCGCTGAACACCTATTTGCCTAAACTGGTTAAAGCCGGCCTTAGAGTCGCGATTTGCGACCAGTTGGAAGATCCAAAACTCACCAAAACCATCGTAAAACGTGGGGTAACCGAATTGATCACTCCCGGGGTGTCAATGAATGATGAGGTTTTAAACTCTAAAACCAATAATTTTTTGTGTGCGATCCACTTCGGAAAAACTAATATGGGGGTTTCCTTTCTGGATGTTTCTACCGGAGAGTTCCTCACCGCTCAGGGCAATTCGGAGTATATAGATAAGCTGTTGCAAAATTTCAGCCCCAGTGAGGTTCTGATCCAGAAAAACTTCAAAAAAGAATTTTCAAAGACTTTTGGCGATTCCTTTCATTGTTTCTACCTGGAAGACTGGGTCTTCAAACTGGATTATTCCTATGAATCTTTAAATTCTCATTTTAAGACCAAATCCTTAAAGGGTTTTGGGGTAGATCATTTAAATGAAGGGGTCATAGCTTCGGGTGCTATCCTCTATTATTTGAGCGAGACACAGCATCATAAACTTCAGCATATTGCATCCATAACTCGGATAGCCGAGGATGAATATGTCTGGATGGACAGGTTTACCATCAGGAATCTTGAATTGTATAATTCCAACTCGCAAAACGCGGTGACCTTGCTGGATGTGATAGACAAGACCATTTCCCCAATGGGCGGGCGAATGCTGCGACGCTGGCTGGCACTTCCGCTTAAAAATGCCGAAAAGATCAGAAACAGGCATAAGGTTGTGGGTTATTTAATTGAGAGCAGACCGGAATTGGATAAAATTCAACATCATATCAAGCAAATAAGCGATTTGGAAAGGTTGATCTCCAAGGTAGCCACCGGAAAAATTTGTCCCCGTGAGGTGATCCATCTTAAAAATTCCCTGGAAGCCATTGTGCCGGTTAAAGCTTTGGCGATGAACGCCCGTGAAGAAGCCTTAAAGGTAATTGGCGATAAGTTGCAGCATTGCGAGGTGCTGCGCTCAAAAATAAAAGAAACGCTGAATGAGGATGCGCCGGTAAATATTATTAAAGGCAATACAGTTGCGAAGGGTTTTCACGAAGAACTGGACGAATTGAGGAATTTGGCCTTTTCGGGAAAGGAATATCTCGACGGAATGCTACAACGCGAAACCAGTGCTACGGGAATTTCTTCGCTTAAAATTGGCAGCAACAACGTGTACGGATATTATATAGAGGTGCGAAATTCTCATAAGGACAAAGTTCCCGAAACCTGGATCCGCAAGCAAACCCTTGTAAATGCCGAACGCTATATTACAGAAGAATTAAAGGAATACGAAGGAAAAATTCTGGGTGCCGAGGAGAAAATTTATCAGCTGGAGCAGGATATTTTTGCCAAATTGGTGGATTGGCTGGCAGATTACATTCGGCCGGTGCAACAAAATGCACGGCAGATCGGTCAGTTGGATTGTTTGTGTTCTTTTGCGCAGCAGGCCATTTCGGAAAATTATACAGAACCGCTTATCGGAGATTCCATGGAATTGGACATAAAAGATGGTCGGCACCCGGTAATTGAAAAGCAATTGCCACAGGGCGAACATTATGTGGCCAACGATGTGTTTTTAGATAGGGAGTCCCAACAAATCATTATGATCACCGGACCCAATATGAGTGGGAAATCGGCTATTTTACGTCAGACGGCACTTATTGTGCTATTGGCACAAATGGGGAGTTTTGTGCCCGCAAAACAAGCGAGAATCGGCCTGGTAGATAAGATCTTTACTAGGGTGGGGGCCAGTGACAATATTTCTATGGGCGAATCTACCTTTATGGTGGAAATGAATGAAACCGCCAGTATTTTGAACAATATTTCCGACCGCAGCCTGGTCCTGCTGGATGAAATTGGCCGTGGTACCAGTACCTATGACGGGATTTCTATTGCCTGGGCAATTACAGAATATCTGCATGAACATCCGGCTTCCCCAAAAACCCTATTTGCGACCCATTATCACGAATTGAACGAAATGGGGGAAACCTTCAAAAGGATCAAGAATTACAATGTTTCGGTCAAGGAATTAAAAGATACGGTATTGTTCCTTCGGAAGCTTGTTCCCGGTGGAAGTGCGCATAGTTTCGGGATCCACGTGGCAAAGATGGCCGGAATGCCACAAATGGTGATCAATCGCGCTAATAAGATCTTAAAGAAGCTGGAAAAATCCCATCAGATGGAAGACTCGGGGAAGATCTTAAAAAATTCAGCAGAAAAAGAACTGCAATTGAGCTTCTTTAATCTGGACGATCCTTTGTTGGAAGAATTGAAAGAAGAATTGTTGAATATTGATATTGATACACTTACCCCGGTGGAGGCATTGATGAAATTAAACGAGATTAAACGCATGCTTTCCAGCAAACAAAAGGCAAAGGTGTAACCCATTCAAAATTTAATCGAAAAGAATTCCTCGAGGTTTCCGTTGAAATTGTCATTCCCATGAAAATGGGAATCTAAATACAGAATTTTGGTTTCAATAAATTCTGTATTGTTCGGGATTCAAAGGTTAAAAGCTTATTCAGTAAATTCATTTCAGTCTCAGGTTGTGAATTTCCGGTTGGAACAGATCCTGAATTCGACATTTGGGTTTTTTAATTTGCGCGGCTTTAGGAATTGAAAGAAAAATCAGGAAGAATACATTTTTTTGAAGCTGGAAAACAAGGGGTTAAGGCTTTACTGTTTTTGTCCCTGAAAAACAGTGAAGAAAAGCCGTCAATTTTTGCAGAAAAACCTTTGGTATTGTAAGATTTATATTAAATTTGCAACCGCAATAAGTANTTGCGCGCCGGTAAAAAGGCAAATAAGTTCTTAATATACGCGAAAATAGCTCAGCTGGTAGAGCGCCACCTTGCCAAGGTGGAGGTCGCGGGTTCGAATCCCGTTTTTCGCTCATTATAAATGTCTATGCTCGGATGGTGGAATTGGTAGACACGTTGGACTTAAAATCCAATGATCCGCAACGGTCGTGCGGGTTCAAGTCCCGCTCCGAGTACTTTAAACCCTGTTAATCGTTTGATTATCAGGGTTTTTATCGTTTTTAAGGAGGTGTTTTCTCCGTATCTTCTCCGTAATTTCAAAATTCTTAACTTCCCGAGATAAATTAAAATATTTTAAATAAAGTTATAGAGGTCAGTAGCTACGAACATATAATTTGACTTTGATATATTTTTTCTGATTTTACCATTCTTTCTATCAAATTATTAAAGATGTTCTTTTTACTTTTTGATCGATTTATTCGATAACAAAATTCATC
>JGI1221J11331_1000828_pt1 | contig 10468 bp, 16 predicted proteins | sample LakVidmifraction_4_FD_11331 | JGI IMG/M metagenome (IMG submission 11331) | reverse complement strand
ACATTTTTGATTGTTATTGGTCCTGCCATTGATGCCCAACGCTTTTCTTCGGCTCTGCGTTTTTTTGCTCTTCGTGCTTTGCGCTTAGGACTCAATTCAATNCTACCCCCTAAAGAGGCTCCTACCTGTCCGTTTTTCATCTTAGATTATTGCTCCTTTGTAACTGTATNAAACATTGGGTTTGAATCACCAAGAGGCTTCGGTGGTCGCCCCCGTCTGCGAATAAGATTGCCCTCAGCGTCGTACTCGGGTTCTCTTGGAATATCGTCGCGAATGATCTTGTAAATCAACTGCTCTGATACACCCATCGCTTCAGAAATCTCGCGGTAAGTAATGCGCTGTTTACGAAGGCGAAGAATCAACTGTTTGCGTCGCTTGCCTAAATTTTGAATTTGACTTTGGTGGGTGCGGATAGCGTCGGTAAGTATTTTTACCTCACCTAACCCTTGTGCATCCAACTCGTTTGCTTTCATTACTGTACTCATACTTGCTCTCCTCCATCGAACAGGCGTTCGACTGCATCGTCAAATTCCATTGTTTTATCTATTTGATTTGCTGTTGCCAAGAACTCCAAATTAATTTTGCTCCTAGCCTTTTCAATTGCTATGTATAATGCCATATAAAACGGGAGTATGAAAATCCCCGCTATACCCAGCCCTACCGCTGTCCAAATAATTTCCCAGTTCATTGCCTGTCCCCCTTAATTGCTCCTCGTATGTAAAGCACTAGCGAATTTTTATCTTTGTGTGGCGGTAGAAAAATTAACGATCTAACATATTGTGAAGAATCATCGGGAAGAACTCCCGCGTCCACAATTCCATCAATTGCCGCTTTGACTGCTGGATTACACGCACCCACATCTTGTAATCTCCCGCCTTTTTGGTGGGGTTCAACTGTCACGGAAATCCAAGACATGACAGGTATTTTTTCCTGTTTAGCCAAGAGTTGAAAAGCGGTGCGCCACTCTTTTGTAAGAGCCGCCCGTTCCCACCTGTTACCAGCGCGTTCGGCATTAGTAGTCCAAGGTCTTTGTTCCAACTCAAGTCGGTAAATAACCTGCTCTTGCTCATCAATTCGACATAAACATTCCATGGGTTAAACATGAGGTACACCTTTAGGTAAGTCAAGTTGTACCTTTTCGCCCGAATTGTAGATATTCCACCAAATGCCCGAATTGTCCCGAAATGGGATTTGTTCGGCTGACTCAACCTTTTGGATTAAGTATCCTTGCACTCTGGCTTTGTCTCTATTGGACTCAACCCATCCATGACACCCACTTGTGCCCGAACCGCATAAAAGTATTAAATTAGCGGGCTGGTGAAGCAACTCATTACGAGAACCACCCATCATTCTTGGGCGGCGGTGGTGAACTGATACGCCACCTATGGGGGCATCTAAACACTTTTCGCATTGGTAGTTAGCCCGAGCAAATACTCCAAAGCGGGTTTGAGTATCAACCTTCAGTTTAGGTTTAGATTTAACCATTGGAGTCTTTCATCCGCGAGGGCGTCCAAGCAAGCAGGGCATACCGCGCTCTGCGTTTGTTGCGCCATGTGAACCACCAACCTACAAATCGCAATATCTTCATGAGTCAGGTGCCACCTGCCCATTATTTTCTTCCAATAAAGCATCTAAACCCTTTTCTTTGTCAATGTAGAGCCACCCTAAAATTTCCCGTAGGCGTTCAGGCATCGGAACCGCTTTTGGGTTTTCCAACTCAAGATGATTAAACTGTGGCGGTTGATTGCTAACTTTTTTTATGGCTCGTTCGCGTATGTCTGCCACGGTTGGAAAAAACCGTGAGGTTTGAATTGATTCTTTAATTGCCAAATACAAATCCTCTTTGGAAATATCTAAATCTTTTAGAAGTTCGTAGTAGGCAACTACCTGCGCTTGAGTCAATGGGTACTGTGGGAAAGCGGCAACCGCTAAAGAGAGACAATCAACCAAATCTGCTTGCGTTATCATCCTATCTCCAATGGCTTTGTCTGCATTGCCTGAAGTGTAGATAACCCCTTCGGTTGATTGCGACTCGGAAGCAATTCATCGTTCCATCGTTCACCGTTAATCCAAGTTGAAGCATGTGGGCAGTAGACGATATCCAAGTTTGGGTCAGTCGCCAATCGGTTAGCCCCTTCAATAATTTCCGAAACGGAAGTTTTTTGTACCGCTTTAAGAAAGGCTTTGAGGGCAACGGCTTTGCCTACTTTCCGCGGATAGATTCCCCAAAACAAATCGAACTCAGATGTGTCAATGAACGAATGATCATTGTGTTTAGAATTGAGTTTAATATTGGTATAAGTAATAGGTGCGAAAACACCATTTGTCACCCCTGCGGTGACAACGTTGTCACCCCTGCGGTGACAATCTGTCACCCCTGCGACAGAAACAAAATTAAATTTGTACTCCGAAGGCGATCTGCCACCGCCGTCAGATAACTTTTCGAGCCAACCATCGGACTCAAAATCTCGGAGCGCCCGCTGGACAGTTCTCTCAGAGCATTTAGATTTTACTGCTAAGTTCGCAACGGTCATAAATAAACGATTTTCGTAGACATCATTGACAATATCGGCAATCGCCATCAAAATGTATGAGTGCGAGTGCGAATAATTTGTGTGCTTCCAAACATGATTCATGGCATCTAGGCTCACAAATTACCTCCGCAATGAGGACAACATTTCTTACGCCCGAATTCTTCTATCTTTCGATCATTTAGATAATAGGGTAAAACATAGATTTTGCAACGGTTTCGAGCATCCTGTAAACGGAATAAGTGACCTGTCTTATGAAGTACGGACAATACACCCGAGGCGCTACCGTGGTGCAAGTTCAACTCCCTAGAAACATCTTTCCAAGTTATACCTAGCGAGCCTTGCCTCCAAGCAAACATTAAGGTTGCTTTTTGGTTATTGCCAGTTCGACCATTTGAATCTTGAGTTCGAGCGCGTTCCTCGGAGGTTTTACTCCCCGAGAATCCGCTCGTTCCCGCATAAGGTAATTCAGGCATCCACTCCGACGGCAATGATTTCATTGGTGTCCTCTTCCAATTTAGGTGGTGTAATTACGGCTTGTTGCTCTTGAAACTTTGCGCGGAGATAATTTAAGTTCTCTGGACTGTATCCATTTTTGTGTTCGGTGATGTACTGACCAACGAGTGCCAAAGCATCTAAATCTTTGGCATTGGTAATCTTTAACTCAATTTCTGTAACTGGCACAACATCATTTGCCGAAGATCGCTCATAGGAACTCGCATCAGGGTCAGCGTCATCTGTTGGTAGGCAAAGAGCCTGAAGGAGCGCTGTACGGAAAGCAACTGACATAGCCTTAGTCGTTGCTTTATCCCCAGCGTCCATTGCTTCAGCGACGACTGTGGCGCAAATTGTGTCACCCGCGGTACCGATAAATGTGTAGGTCACTTTTACTTTTACATGACCCATAGCGGTACGGTTGCGCCCAACCTCAACTGTTGAATATTCGTAATCTAAAACTGTCGGCATAACCAAAACCCCGAACTTTTGTAGTGCTGGCGATACTGCATTTACGACTGAATCAATCCCGCGGAAATTAAATCCCTGAGATGTATTTTTATCCTTCTTGGCTATTGAGCCAACTGCCTTCATAACTTCAGCAAGCGCTTGCGCGATTGGTAACTGAGTTTCCATAATTGCCCTCTCTACTCTGCAACTACAAACGAAACGGATGTTTCGGCTGGTACAACTTTTACATCAGGTATAATTTCACCTTGCGTTGATATTACTTGATTATCTTCAGTAATCAACGCATTTAAGGCTTTTCTATCTATCTCGGTTTTAATACGGAGAAGTTGTGGGTCAGCGGTCTTTGCCCACTCAATAAACTTTTCCTCGGATGCGAACTCAATTCTGGGACGACCTGCCGTCGTTTTGATTGTTCCGTGGGGCAGAACTACCGATTTGCGACCTTCAGAGCGCTCTGTGAGGGCATAAGGACGAAGGTTGGACTCAAACCATAAGGCATCACTTTCCAAGCCTTTATTGACCGTTTCTAGCCATTCCGTGACTCGCAAAACTTCAGCGTCAAAGATGGTTTTGTTGTCTGATTGTTTACGGCGAATAGATGCTAATTTACGCATCGCCCAATCTGCCTTGAAGTCATCGTCTACCTTGAAGGGTTCGCGGGCTGGCTCTTCCACGATTTCAAAATCGTTTATTGCATTTTCCATGTTGTATCCTCTCGTTAGGTGAGAGGTTATACAACCCAAGTTAGATTGTCAAGTCCTCAAAGACCGAAGGATTTACCAAGATACATGGAGGCACCGACAATTGTAGTAATGAAGAGCGCTCCGACTGTACGAATTACCCATTCCGAGCGGGACTCCATTTTTTCAAGCCTGTCGGTGATGTGGTCCATCGCTTGTGAGAATCGTTCGGTGTCGGAGTCATAAACATCTTTTCGCAGATAAGTCTGTCCAATAAGTTGATTCATTTGTTTTACCTCTGAAGTCAAATCTTCAAGGCGGCGCATAACTTCCCCTAAAGTAGGTTGAATCTCATCAGCCATGATTTAATCCTTATAGGCTGGACGAGCAACGCCCATAACTATGGAGTAGGGGCGTTTTTTAAGAAACACACCGTCTCCGTTTGATTGCGAACCTCTTGAACCTGAACTCGTATTGCCTTCGTAAACCCAAAGATTATCCTTGCCGTTATTTTTCAGAACAATGCCAACATGATCGGGTGCTGCGTCGGTATCGAACTGAAAGAACGCTATGTCGCCCGCTTGTGCCTTGCCGACTGGTACGACTTGACCCTTTTTGGTAAACCATTTGAGTCCCGCGTCGCAAGAAGCAAAGCCTTTTTTCGTGGAAGCGGCAACTAATGGAGCAACTCTAGCCTCGGAAAAGCACCACGAAACAAACATGGCACACCAAGGCTGGTTATTCATTCCGTACCATTTGCCGAACTTGGTATCGTTATTTGCACCTTCCGTGTATTTCTCGTCTACAACGGATTTTGCAATCTGTAAAACTTTTTCTTTGCTCATTACTTTTCGACAAGCCCGAACTCTTTTTCAGCCTTATCAGCCCACTTAACTGCAGGACCAGCAACTGCACCGATTAGGACTGCATACTGTGGAGCCATATCAGTTAGAAGTAATAGTGCAACGCCAACACCAGCGCCCAGAATATGACGAAGATACGACCTAACGAGCGACTTGCGCTTAGGGGTAAGTAAATTCTTTAGCGTTGTTTTCATGTTTGCTCCTAATGTTAGTAGTGGAAATTATACTCTATGTTTATTTAACTGAACTAGGCTTGTTTTCCAATAACTAGCAAGTCTGAGCCAAAGGAAAGCATCCAAACAGTATCGCTGGCGGTCGGACTATAACTATCAAGATATTTAACTTTGGGTAGGGTGTTTCCATCACCTGCAATTTGTATATCTACGCTTGCTGGAGAGACATTTACCGTCATGACCTGCCCTTGGCGAATCCGCAATCCTTGAGGACTTGCCTTGATTTGATTAACTAAATAATTTAAGTCCATCTAAAATCTCCTACTTCTCCCAATAGCGCTCATCGTTTCTGTTGGGGCTAAAGGAATTGTAATTGAGTCTAATACCAAAGTTGCATCAACACCCGAAGGGGTTCTAGTAATTTTAATAAGATCGTAAACATCGTGGGCGGGATTTACCACTTGGCTCCAAGAGATTTTTTCGGAGGCTCCAAGAACTTTTCGCAACTCAGCCTCCGCCGCTTCTTGGGCTTCTGCAACGGTGAGAATAAAAGGAGATGATTTGAATAATGGGACTTCGCCGTAAGTATTTACATAAGTTGGCGAGGCTGAATTGTTGTCAAAGGCTTCACCAATAACGCCGATTGACAGGTTAGTTCCTTCACCTGTGTAAACGACATAGTTATAGGACTCATCACTCGATAAGGAGCGACTCAAAGAAGTTAAAACGGATTCTGTGTTGTCCTCATAAGTAATTAAAGGCAAGCCAACATCAGGGTCAGGAATTGGTCGCATCCGAGCAATACCATTCTCGTCAAAGTACAAATCCATACCTGCCGACTCAGCAATTCTAAGCGACTCTTTCCAAGGGTTTGATGACTGGTCAAGAGTGGGGTAGATAATATCGGTTACCTGATTGGTTGCAGGAAAAATTGTTTGTACTAACGGAAATCTATTTACTAAGATTTGTTGAATTGCTGTTTCTTTTGGTGTTGCATCATCAATATAAAACTCGTTATTAGTCCACTTTGCTCGAATAATTTTGAGGCTTCTATCTGAGCCTTGAACTGAAATGCGAATACCTTGAGGGGTATCGGTGACTTCTACGGAAGTAATAATAAAAACACCAAGCGGTACGAGTTCTTCGGTGCCATCGCCAAACTGAACTCCTCGATAAATTTTTACCTCACGATTAAAGGGCAGAAGAATTGAGGCTAATTTATCCGTTGGAACTAAAGTGTTATCTATGTCTACGAACTCAAGAGTGCATTGACGGCGGATGTCACGCCTTGAGTCAATTGTTACTTCCCCAGAAATGGGTTGCGCCGTACTAATAATTTCATTGTTCGCCATGTCATAAATCTCAACCTTTACATGGCTTATGTGAGACTTACGAACTGACGATAAAAAAGCGAGTGAGACGGGATACATTAAGGAGCCCCTACCTCAAAATAATTTACTTTGGCGTTGCGAATTAAATTATTGATGTTTCCAATTTCAGTAAAAGTTCTATCAACAAATCGAACATATTTCTGACGACCAAGCGGGTCATGGACATGAAGAATTCCTTGGTAGATTAAAATAGGAAACAGGTTGTCCCATTCTGTTTCGCCCTGTGTAGTGAACTCATAAGAGCCATCGATTCCATAAATGCTTGTTGCAACTACAATAGTTTTGGATGCGCCAAGTGGCTTGAAAACTCCATAGGATTCTACAACTGCTGAATTTAAGGGTTGCTGGACTCTTAATTGTGTGACACGCAAATCAGGGCTTTGAACTGCTGTAAACGACCAAATACCAGGATTAAGAATTTGGATTGGCTCAGTTGTCGTGTAACCCGATGATAAGAGTGCCATTAGATTTCAGCCCTTGCCTTTGCTCGATAAGTTACTGTTTCATCTAGAGGTACTTCAAAATCAGTCACAGATGCTATTTGAGCAGACGAAGCCGTAACTGGACTATTTCTAACTGGTAGATAACCATTTGTCCCATCAGAGCGCTCAACATCAAATGAAAAATTACTGAATCCTCCACGAGTCCAAAATGGTTCATCTCCTGCATGAAACGCAATTTTATCTACAAAGTGAATCTCACTTGCACCCGCCGAAACAATTTTAACTGCAACCAAAGCCGTGACTGCCGTCGCTGGAGCAGTTGCAGAAACTACACATTGATTAAAGGCTGATGATGAGTCTGCCTCGGCTGTTCCAAATACTGTTGAAAGAGTTGTGCCAGCGCCGTTGCGAAATACAATTCCTGTGGCTGTTGAACGCCCCGTGCTGTTGGCTTTGAACTCAGCAGTTGCGGAAAACTTTGTATTGGGAGTGACTATAAAGGCTGTTGCTGTTGTCGTAGTTGCAACCATATCCCCTGACCCTGATGCAGTCAAAGACAGAGATGCTGTCCCATCAGAGCCGTGTGATGCTGTGCGACCAACTGAGCAATTAGTGAGAGCAACCCATCCGTCTGTATTTGTTTCTAAAGATGCTTGATTGATACTTAATACATTTGTGCGACCAAGGACTGTCACGGTTACTGCTCCAGTTGGAGCGTCATAAAATGCTGAGACAGTCGGTGAGGCAGGTGCATTTACCGCAAGAGAAAATTGTGAAAAAGCATAAGCGCTAAAATAGTTATCTCCATTTAACAATTGAGCGACTCGAACATAGGCACGGTAAGTCGTACTGTTTGCTAAATCTGCTTCTAAAGTTTGACCATTATTACTCGAGACAACAACTCCAGTTTCAACAATCGGAGTTGAAGTATTAGCGCTAAATCCCGCCCCGCCATAAGTGGTTGAGTCAAAGATTTTAATTTCGTACGCTGATTGTGGGTCGCCATCTACATCACTATAACTCCAGACAACTGATGGAAAGGAGGTATCTGAGACAGTTCCAGACGGTGAGGTGACGGTAAGAGTTGGTTGCGCCGTGGTTAAGACATCAACATAAACGGCGTAGAGAGTTGTTTTATCTGCTGATGCAACCGCATTATCAGTAAACTTAAATACAAGGTTGTCAATAAGTGTTTGAGTCCAAACCTGACCATTTGGCGCACTTGTCAGATTCAATGCAATGTCTACCGTTGTCAGAGCCAAGGTATTTTGCTTTGTGATTGGAACTGAGTAATAAACTGTTCGCCCGTTGCGGTCAGTAATGACGCCTAAACTGAACTGAGCATTACCAGCCGTGCCAACCACAATGCGGGCGCGAAGATTTACTGAAATAACTTTTTCTGTTGCGCCAATGCTTGTCGTAGCAAACTCTGTTTCGTACGATGCTGGAATTGTATTACTGGAACGAGTGATAAAAGTAGAGTCGCTGTTATCAGCAAGAGAGGCATGGACTGAACCCAAGCCACCTGAGATAGTAAATACGCTGGCGTTATTCCAATCGGCATTAGGTCTTAGAGTTGTCAAGGTCATGACTTAGCCGCCAATTCTCTGCCTAAAGTCTTAAAGAATTTTTCTAACTCGCGTGTGACAACTTCGGCTGTCTCCTCTTGATTACTTGCCTTGGATGCGTCAATGACAATGCGAATAGAACCATCTTGAACAAATACATTGCCACCGCCACCTGTTGCTCCAGTAACCAAAGTGTTGCCAGTAAACTCACCCAATTTTGCTTGAGCCGCGGCAATCTTACCCTCATACGAGATTTTAGAACCAAAGTCACCAATTCCTGCACCCGCTAATTCAATTGCTTTTTGTAATTGAGAAACATCATTTACGGCTTGCTGTCCTCCGCCTAAAATCGACGCGGCAAGTTGCGCGCCCTTAACTGGACCTTCTTCAATAATTGCCTTCAATGCGCCAGCATCGAGGTTCATTGCCTGTAATTGGGCAATCTGTTGTGCGAACTGCTCACTCTTATTTAGTTTTAATCTCATGTTGTCAATAAGGGACTTTGCCTTTGGAATAAATCCATCAGGCAACTCAACACCCTTGAGACCTGCAAAACCAATAATCGTATCTTTGAGGCTGTCTGCCATGTCTTTCATGGCAGTTCCAAGGTCAGCGATTATGTCCTGAATACCCTCGATACCTCGAGCCATTGCATCTCTAATTGCTTTGATTGAGTCGCTCTGCTTTCCTAAATCTTCTGCTGTTTTTGTAAATGGGTTCTCTACTTTGCCACCCGCGTCTTCAAATTTCTTTTTTTCTTTTTCAACGATGTCGCCGAAACCAAGTCCTTCTTTGAAACTGTCTTTAATTTTATTGACTAAACCGCCGATACCGTCGATGATGTTTCCAGCAAAGTTGGTATCCTTTTCAGCAAAATTATTTACTGTTTTGGCTAGTCCTAAAACAAATTGAGCGGATTCTTCAATTTTGTTGGTAATGCCATCAACAACCTTGCCGACATTTCCAGCCATGTCTATTTTTCTTATACTTTCAAGACTGTCTTTTACTCCGCCAAGAACACTTGATGCCGTTTGCGCTCCCTTAATTAAACCATCAACGATCTTTGCCCCATTATTTTTGTCGGTAAATTGACCAACAGTATTTGAAAAGTTTTTAAGGGTAGTTTCAGTTTTTTCTAAAGTTGTTTGAGTTGCTTTTCCAATAGTGGAGACAGCGTTTACTGTGGTTTTAACCCCTTTAATTATATTATCAAAACCAGTTTCCGCGATAGCAACCCCAAGGGCTGCAATACCAACGACAGCCTTCTTGGTTGCATCAAGTCCAGCATTTAGTCCAGCCTCAATTGCGGGTCCAATTCTAGGAATTTTGCCTAACAATGAAGCCAAAGTTCGAATCCAACCAGTTATTCCATCGAAAACCACACCCAAGAAAGTACCAATTTTCTCAGCAATAAAACTAAGGATTCCAAAAATACCTTTGCCGACTCTGCTAATAACATCTAAAATACTAAAAAATATAGATTTAGCGCTGCTAAATAAGGAATTGAACACGCCCACTAGGTCAGCAACTCCCCCGACAAGAAAAGCAAAAGTGTTCAAAATACCTTTTATTACAAATCCAACTATTTTGATTATTCCGTTAAAGACATTTTCAAAAACCTGTCTTAGGGTGTCATTACTCTCCATTAGACTTACAAAACCGTCAATTACAAATTTAATCCCTTTAATAATTGCAATAAAGACTGTTAAAACTGTGTCTAAAATCCCCTCAAATACCGCAACAAAAACTTCAACCAAGAATCCTAAAACTTTTACCAAGAAATTAAACACTTGAATAAGAATTGCCACCGCCGTCAGTATCCCCGAAAACACTTTAATAACAAGTTTAATAAT
>JGI1221J11331_1000823_pt1 | contig 10518 bp, 10 predicted proteins | sample LakVidmifraction_4_FD_11331 | JGI IMG/M metagenome (IMG submission 11331) | reverse complement strand
CACGAAGAAATGGGTGATGATGTCGCTTTTGTAATGCTTTCGCTCGACCAAGATTTTGAGAAGGCCAAAGTCTTCAATAAAAGCAAAGGATACGACCTGCCCATCTATGCTCCAGCAAGTAACCTCCCTGCCATGTACCAGTCATCTGCCATTCCCACAACTTATGTTATCGATGCCGATGGAAATTTGGCATTGACACACAAAGGAATGGCCGATTATAGCGACCCGGAATTCAAAGAATTTCTAAATAGTTTAAAGTAGAATTTTCCCGGAACGGGATGGAAAAATTGTGAAGATAAGTCCGTCCCTTTCGGGAACATCCAAAATCTATAGTATATTATGCGATATTTAAAGATTATGTTGGTATTCATCCTTGCGCTATTAAGTCATTTTGCGCAGTCCCAAATGATGGAAGCACCGAAATGGAATGTAGAAATCCAGCAGGTCAATATGGCCAAGGACGATATTTTGACCGTGTTTTTTACCGCCGAAATCCCGCAGGACTGGTATATGTATTCCAGCGACTTCGACCCGAACTTGGGGCCCATAGTGACGGAATTCAAATTCAACAAAAGCGACCAATTCGAACTGTTGGGCGGTGTTGAACCGGTTGGACAAAAGAAAAAGTACGATGAACTGTTTGAAGGTGAATATACTTATTTTACAAAAGAAGCCAAATTTAAACAGCGGTTTAAAATCAATGCTGAAAATCCTGTTATCAAAGCAACCGTATCCTACCAGATATGTTCCCATATTAACGGGCAATGTATTCCTTTTGAAAGTGATATTGCCGTTTTAGGGAATAGTTCTAACGAACAATCTGATGTCGCTAAAACCGAAAATGATACAGCAGCCCCCATAGCCCTTGAAGCATTTGAAAATAACTTTAAAACCACCGAGACCGAAGGGCAGGGGTTTTCTTTTCTTTTGACCTTTTTCTTCTTATCCTTCGGCGCGGGATTGGTCGCTTTGCTCACGCCCTGCGTATTCCCGATGATACCCATGACCGTCAGCTTCTTTACCAAATCCAATGCCAGTCGCAAAAAAGGTATCGCACAGGCCGTGTTGTATGGTGTTTCCATCATTGTTATTTACACTCTCATCGGTACCGTATTTTCCGTATTATTCGGTGCCGCTTTCGCCAACTTTTTAAGCACACATTGGCTGCCAAACCTGTTTTTCTTTGTCATATTCCTGTTGTTCGCACTATCGTTTTTCGGCTTGTTTGAAATACGTTTGCCCAATAGGTTTGTAAACAAAATGGATGCGCAGTCCGGCAAAGGCGGTGTACTGGGTATCTTTTTTATGGCCTTTACTCTGGTTTTGGTCAGCTTTAGTTGCACCGGGCCGATAGCCGGAACCATTCTCTTGCAAGCCGCCAATGGCGAAACGATCCAACCACTGGTGGGAATGTTTGGATTTTCTTTGGCCTTTGCGTTGCCTTTTACCTTATTCGCAATCTTTCCAAATTGGCTAAAGTCTATGCCAAAAAGTGGCGGCTGGCTCAATACCGTTAAGGTGGTACTTGGTTTTGTTGAACTCGCACTTGCACTGAAATTTCTGAGTATCGTGGATCAAGTGTATCATTGGAATATCCTGAACCGTGATGTTTACCTTGCTCTGTGGATTGTCATTTTTGCCTTTCTTGGCTTTTATCTCTTGGGTAAAATCACTTTTCCGCACGAGAAAAAATCAAATAATACCTCGGTAGGAAGGGTGATTTCGGCTTTATTGGTCTTTAGCTTTACGGTCTATCTTATTCCCGGTTTGGTAGGTGCGCCATTAAAGGCATTGGCGGGCTATCTGCCGCCTTTGAGTTCGCAAAGCTTTGTGATGAATGCACCCCAAGTTTCGACCGTTACAAAAAGCACCACTAAAATTTCGGAATGCGGTGCGCCTAAATACGGCAACCTATTGGAACTGCCTTATGGTATTCAGGGCTATTTTGATTACGAACAAGCCCTAGCCTGTGCCAAGAAGCAAGACAAACCTTTGTTTATCGACTTTACCGGACACGGTTGCGTAAACTGCCGCGAAATGGAAGCTGCAGTTTGGTCAGATCCCAAAGTTTTGAAAAAACTGAAGGAAGACTATGTGGTGGTAGCACTATATGTAGATGAAAAGACTGAGTTGCCGAAAAATGAATGGTACGTTTCCGCTCACGATGAACGAGTGAAGAAAACAATTGGTGGCCAGAACATTGATTTTATGATACAGAAACTCAACGCCAATGCTCAACCCTATTATACTTTGGTAGATACAGATGGTTCTTTATTGAGCGCTCCCAAAAGCTATGATTTAAATGTGGCTAACTTTGTAGAATTTTTGGATGATGGCCTTATTGAATTTGAAAACAGGACGGCAAGGGAAATTGTGGGAAAAAATGAAACCAAAAGCCCCTTGCTAATTTATTTATAAATTAGCAAGGGGCTTTTAGGTTTATAATGAAACCGTAGAAGTAGTGGAAATTGCAGGCGGCTATGCGCATATTGCAGGTTTAGAGGTAGATATTGTAAAGAAAACCCAAGATAATAATAAATGACGTGTCGTTTATATCGCTTTTGAACGGCATGTGATTTTATTCACTCTCAATTTTAGCTGATTCTTACAGAACATCGAAGGGACTTTTAAGGGTTTTGCTGTTTGTAAGAGTAGGATAGAAATTAGTGTTTCCCGAGAATGTGCCCAATATCGCAGTTCATAAACTATTAATTTTTCCAAAGTCTCAAATCTTTGGAAAAGTTCGAGCTACCCAAAAACAAAAAAAGCTTCCCATTTCTGAGAAGCTTTTTCTTTTTGCGGGCGGGAGACTTCCTTCGCTGCGTGCCTTGCTCAGGACATGCTTCTCGTAAAGGAATGTTTTTGGACAAGCTGGCGGTTTTGTATATAGTTTTGTTGCGTTTCACTATGCTAGCAATTAAACCCAGACGTAATGAACCATATGTTAACCAATGGCTTTATTCCGTTCTGTTTGATTTCAGCATTGGAAAAGACATAGGCTATTACTTCATAATTATCGAGATTGACATAGCAAAGCCAGCAGTTAATGGCCAATCTCAACCTAACAGCACCCGTTCTGTGGCGTACAGGAATTTGCAGTTGAAATTTCCGAAAGTTTTACTTTTGGTTTTTCTAGCATTGTTCCTTGCTTTTCTGCGTAAACCGTGATGCTGAAAATTCCTGTTCCTCCCTTGTTGAAAGTTTTTACCTCATCTTGTGAAAGATATTTACTGAGTATATCATCAGGAATGGTGATAGGCTTTTCTTTTTGGACTTTTATATTTTGAAAGCTTTTATCTTTTATTAATTGCAGGTAGTCAGATTTCTGAATGGCTCCTGCAACACATCCTGCATACATTTCGGCATCTTCTTTTAAGGTATCAGGAAGGTTGCCAACCAAAACAATATCTGAAACACTAAAGTGTCCACCAGGTTTTAAAACCCTGAAAATTTCTTCGACAACTTTTTGCTTGTTGGGAACAAGATTCAACACACAATTACTTACAATTACATCTGCAACATCATTGTTCACAGGCATATCATCAATATCACCTTCTCTAAACTCGACATTATTGTAGCCCAGTTTTTCAGCATTTATCCGAGCCTTTTCAATCATAATGGGTGTAAAATCTATACCGATTACTTTTCCTTCTACACCAGTTTCGTGTCGAGCCACAAAGCAATCATTTCCGGCACCAGAACCTAAATCAATTACGGTATCCCCTTTTTTGATTTTGGCGAATTGCGTTGGAAGGCCACAGCCTAAGCCTAGATCGGCATCCTCAACATAGCCCTTGGTTTCAGAGTAGTCATCCATCATAATATTGTAAACTTTATTGGAAGGTGTTGTCGCACCACAACAAGAAGAAGCATTTTCAGCTTTGCCCTGTTCGGCAATTCGAGCATAACGTTCTTTCACTATGTTCTTTAATTCGTGTTCTTTTTTCATTTAAATTAGTTTAGTGATTATAAAATCAATGCTTTTTTTTAGCAGCAATCTTCATTTTTTGAAATATCCTGATTTAGAAATTGAGACATTATTCCCTTCATTTTAGTCCAATTTTCGATGTCAATACAATAACAAACACTTGTTCCTTCAATATTGCCTTTGATTAAACCCAAGTGTTTTAATTCCTTAAGATGTTGGGAAATAGTTGGTTGGGCAAGCCCTATTTCGTTTACCAGATCTCCACAAACACAAGAGTCAATTTTGAATAAATGTTGCAAAATTGATATTCTTGCCGGATGTCCAAGGACTTTAGCAAATAATGAAATTTCGTTTTGCAGGTCGGTAAACATTTCCGTTTTGGTTAATCCCATTATAATATTATTTGTTATTGCAATATTACGATTAAACTTTCGACTGTCAAAATTATTTTCTTTCTAAAACTGCCCGCTATTTGTGATAAGCATTATTAGCTGTAGTTTTCTAGGTTCTCTTATGTTTTTAAATGCTATTCAAATTTCTGTTTTAATATAGACTTAAACCACTGCCCAAAATTTTTACTTAGTATATAAGATTTTGAGGGCATTAATTTGCGATAATTCAGATTGTCAGAAATTTCAGTAATAGATTTCCCTTCTACATAATTTAATTTTTTCCATTTTTCAGGTTCGAGATAAAAAAGGTTTTCAAACTTATCATAATTGGTTTGATCTATTTTTCGCCATTTATCTAAAAATTCATCAATATTTACTTGATGTGAATGTCCCCAGTTAGTAAACTTAGTTCGAATTTCTTCTTCACTGCGCGATAAACATTCATGTATGACTATATTTGGAATATAGATTACTTGTTCTTTTGTGTTTCTGCCAGTTACATAACTAGGATAGTTAGTGGCAAATTTTTGATTTCGTGGTTTTGATACATATAAAATTCCATCATCTGTGTATTTATATAAGTTTACATAATATCCAGCTATCTGAATTTGTTTTTTCTCCGGATTATTCAAATAGTTATTTCTAAGCTTAAGTTCTTCAGTAAATTTTTTAAAGTTCACAAAATATTCATCACTATCTATTTGAATTATCCAATTCCCAATTCCCATCTTCGAGGCTAGCATTTTTCTTTCTTTCACCTCGTTTTCCATTGCGTTTAAGTTGGAATCAAAAAAATCATCTCTATATATTCTAATCTTTTTTTCTGTGTCGAAAGATTTAAGCCAGAGAAAAAAACTCTCCTTAACCTCAAATTTTTCTCCCGACCATGTTCTTAAGTTCTCGTCAAGTGCAATTGTGATAGAGTCAGCTTCATTGTACACTAATGGAATTGAATTTTTTAGTAATTTATAATCATAGGACATTAAAAAACCAACTTGAATTTCTTTCATTTACCTGTTTTGATTGTTTGTAGGTTTGTACTAAATTGGATTTGAGCATAAATTATAGATAGTGTTGCTGCCAGTGTTTTTATTTACTTAGGTTCAATATCCTCATTGCTCCTTGAATTACCAAAACAAAAACGATTGTTCCAATAATCAAATCGGGTTTTCCGGAGTTCAACCAATTTACCAAAATTCCGGCTGAAATTACTCCTAAATTGATAATCACATCATTTGAAGTGAAAATCATACTTGCTTTCATATGCGCCTCATCTTTACTCTTTGACTTTTGCATTAAATACAAGCAAATTCCATTCGCTACTAAAGCAAAAGCCGAAACTATAATCATTGTCGAAAAATCGGGAAGTATCTCATCTCCGAAAAAACGTCTTAAAATTTCCGAAAATCCAATTACTGCAAGTATAATTTGAAAATATCCGGCAAGTTTAGCTATTTTTTTCTTTCTAATTAATGTTCCGCCAACTGCTAAAAGGCTAATTCCGTATACAAAAGAGTCGGCCAACATATCTAAGCTGTCAGCCACAAGTCCCATTGAGTTTGAAATCAACCCGCTAATTATTTCGATTATGAAAAATAGAAAATTTATGGCCAAAACTGTCCAAAGTAACTTTCTTTGGTTTGAATGTTCTTCAAAATGAATTTGTTCAGTTTTCTCTGTAGCTATTTTTTTTCCACTTAAATTTAATTCGTAAACTGATTTTTCGATTTGGTCAATTTGTCCTTTGTGAAAAACAGTTAATTTTCGATTCGGAATATCGAAATCAAGATTTTTTATACCTGAAATTTCGTCCAATTTCATTCGGATAAGATTTTCCTCTGAAGGACAATCCATTTTCTTAATTTCAAATATTGTTTTCTCCAATTAGTTAGTTTTTTCGGCATTGGCTGCAACGGGTCTCGGTTAAGACAAGTTGCGTAAGTAGGGACGTAAACTTTTCGGCCTAGTTGTTTTGTTACTTGTTCTCTAAAATATTACTTTTCACTGGAATACCCGATATTTGCGATAACCGACTTAAGTTTGCTTTTCACTAAATTTAACCATTAATAAGAAAGAATAATGACTAAAAATAACGGTTTTTTCATATAATAATGTTTTAACACAGTTCAATAAATATTTGAAATCGTTAATTCCATTCTGGGAATTGGCTGGTTTTCTTATCAAGTGTTGTAATTTGTTGCATATCTGCTCCATCAAGTTCAAAGTCAAATACGTTCAGATTTTCTTTCATATGTGCCGGATTGGCCGTTCTCGGTATAACAATTACGCCTCTTTGAATTAGCCATCTTAACGTTACCTGAGCAGCAGTTTTATTGTATTTTTTCCCAATTTCAACCAATACTTTATTTGTGAAAAGGCCATTTCGACCTTGAGCGAATGGAGACCAACCTTCTACTTGTACTCCAAGTTCCTCTATGGCATTTTTTAATTCTGGTTCCTGGAAAAAAGGGTTTAATTCTATCTGATTGATAGCAGGCTTGATCTCGGCTTTTGCAATCAAATCGGCAAGTTGAACAGCATTGAAGTTGCTCACGCCAATGACCCTGATCTTACCTTCCTTGTAAAGCTCCTCCATCGCCTTCCATGATCCTTGCACATCTCCACGGGACGGTGGATAAGGTACATATCTAGATAGTCCACGCCTAATTTCTTTAACGATATTTCAAAGGCTTTCTTTGTGTTTTCATATCCCATATCGCTAACCCACAGTTTACTAGTGATAAAAAGTTTTTTTCTGTCAATCCCGCTCTTTTTAATTCCATTACCCACTGCTTCCTCGTTTCCATAGATGGTTGCTGTATCAAAGAGACGATAACCAAGTAAAATTGCTTGTGCAACACTATTTACCCCTAGTGTGTCATTTAGTTCAAGAGTCCCCAATCCGAGCGCTGGCATTTTGACACCATTATTGAGCGTTATTGTTGGAATAGAGGCAATTTCCCCTTTGTGAGATTGAGCGAACGACATAGATGTCATTATAAAAAAAGCACATAGAAGTGCTAGGTTTCTGATTGAATTTTTCATATTAAATATTATTTACTTTTTTGTAAACCTATTTTAGGACTAGACAATTACTGCTAAAAGCAGTCTGTCTAAAAACTCTGGTTTAGCTGCTAATTTTGTACTAAAATAAGCTTTTTGAACCAACTAGCGGTCAAACCGTCCAAATAGAAAGAGTTTATGGAAAAACTTAAATACCGAACCAAAAAGACGATACCCACAAGTTTTGAAGAACCTATCGACCGCATCAATCTGTTGATACGTGGCTGGATAAATTACTTTAAACCGACATCCATTTAGGTTAAACTTAAAAAGTTAGAAGAGTGGTTAAGAGGTCGATTAGGGGATTGCATTTGGCATCCCCGAAGCTTCGGGGGAAGAAACTCGAGCGAAAACCGAAACACCTGATTCGCTTAGGGACTGACCAAGACCACGCCTATGCATGGAGTCGCACAAGAGTGGGTGGATATGCTATCCAAGACACCAACTTTTGGTAAAAACTCATTGCATTGAGCGTTTAAAATTTGCTGCCCAATTATAAAAAAACAGTTCTCATTTTATAATGTATTTTGTTAATCTTCTTTTTGTAACCATCTTAAAATTAAAATACCCAATCTAGATATAGCAAAAGTAAATAGCCCGAAAACTGCGGTTAATAAAGACACTTTAAGACCTCCTGCAAAAACAGCAGGATCTGCATCTCCCATAGCTTCTATAGTATCAAAAGCTGTAATTAAGCCGATAACAGAGGCAAAAAAACCAATAACTAAACCCAACAAACTACTATCAATAGCTAGTTTAAGCATCTTTTTAGAAAGTGCGTTATTTGTTTTATTTGAAATGATACCTTTAACTATAAAAAAAACAGATAACAAGAAACAAATAAGTATAAGCGACATAAAGAAGACGCCTCCTTCGTTAAATCTGTCCACAAATGGATTTGAAACAACTAATAATTTTGGTGATAATGATGCTGATAATACATACATAACTGATTGTTTTTTGATTAATATGTTTCAAACTTAGTCTTGAATCTTCATAAAAAATATAAAATGCGACGAATAACCAAATTAGTACTGGTTATTACATTATGCAAAAACCCTTGTTAATTCCGTTATCCATCTACAAAATACAAATTGGTTTTAAAAATATGGTAATATTGTATTAATATGTAGTTGATATGCCAAAAAGGAACATCATTTTAAAATTAATAGGACGATTGCTATTGCATCTTTTGTTTTGGAGTATCGTGCTTTTGTTTTTTACTTATTTTTTTGGTGCTGAAAACAAAAATTATAAAGAAACACTATTATTCTCTTTGTTTTTAATGCCTATAACCATTGCAACTACATACGTTTCAATCTATAAACTAATCCCTGAGTATTTAATTACAAAACGCTATTTCTTGTTTGCATTATACAGTTTGTACACATTGATTATCTCTGGATATTTAATTATGCTATCTATTTTTTTTAGTTTGATTTATCTTTCAAATTTTGAATATACCAACATGAATCCAATTACCAGAAACATTATTCTGGTAACTACTGCGGTTTATTTAGTAACCATTATTGTAAGTGCGTTTAAGCTATTAAAACTCAACTTTAAAAACACTTCCAAAGCAAATCATCTGGAAAATAAAATTTTAGAAACACAGCTCAAACTAAAAGAACAGGAACTTAATTATTTAAAAATGCAAATTCATCCGCATTTCTTGTTTAACACCTTAAATACCATGTATGGTTTTGCTTTAAGAAAAGCTGATGAAGCGCCAGAAATGATTTTAAAACTGTCAAATTTATTAGATTATTTACTTTATAAAGTTGACAAACCATTTGTACTACTAACAGATGATATTAATCACATTAAAGATTATATTGAATTAGAAAAATTACGGTTTAATAATACTTTAAGCATTGATTTAAGTTGCAATACTATTTCTAAAAAAATCAAAATAGCACCCATGCTATTATTGCCTTTTGTCGAAAACAGCTTTAAACATGGCACCTTAATAAATGGCATTTTAGTTATAAAAATTACTATCACTTGCACAGAAAAAAGCATCCATTTTTATATTGAAAATACATATAAAAAAACAGAAACTTCTACTAAAGGTATTGGTTTAGAAAATATTCAAAAACGTTTAGATTTGTTGTATAAAGACCGTTATAAATTAAACATTGAAACTAAAAATGATATTTTTAAAGTGAACTTAGAATTAAACACCCTATAATTTTTGAACAACGACAGAGACATATCATGCCTAATTGTAGATGATGAAGCTATGGCTATAGAAATTATAGCGACTCATTTAGCTAAAATACCAACTATTAAAACAATAAATAGTTGTAACAATGCCATTGAAGCGTTTAACTTCTTAATAAACAACTCTGTAGATTTAGTGTTTTTAGATATTAATATGCCTGAAATCTCAGGAATTTCATTTGCAAAATCTATTGATAGAGATATTAAGATAATTTTTACCACTGCGTATCGTGATTATGCCGTTGAAGGGTTTGAACTTCAGGCAGTAGATTATTTATTAAAACCTATTTCTTTTGAACGACTACTTAAAGCTGTAAATACTTATTTTGAAGTGTATAACCATTCAAAAACCACGCATTTACAACAAGAAGAGTCAAGTGAATTTATGTTTGTAAGGGCAGACAGACGTATGATAAAAATTGATTTTGATGCCATCATTTATGTTGAAAGTTATAGCGACTATATAAAAATTCATTTAACAGATGAAACCATTACGACGAGAGAAACTATTAGCGCTATTGAAGCAAAATTGCCCAACAAAAATTTTATTAGAATACATAGATCATATATAATCTCTTTAGCTAATATTACGTCGTTTACTAATGAAGAGATTACTATTAATAAAAAATCGTTACCAATTAGTAGAAGCTACAAAAAAGAGGTTTTAAGTAGTTTAGAAAAGTTCTAATAAAAAATCCATCCACTCATTCACGCTATTGTAGATTATGGTCAGGGGCAATAAATAATATACACTAATGCCAAATCTTGGAACTAGGGGATAGTTTTCAACAGTAGGATTCAATATTGAAGTTTTTTTTAAATTTCCTGATGTACAAAAGAATTGTCTTAATCCCATAGAAGCTTTCAGAAGTAGATTAAGAGGAGCAAGAAATAAAGGAGTTTTCCTGCACA
>JGI1221J11331_1000818_pt1 | contig 10537 bp, 9 predicted proteins | sample LakVidmifraction_4_FD_11331 | JGI IMG/M metagenome (IMG submission 11331) | reverse complement strand
CCCGGGCAGGAGACATTCCCCTTTTGTGAAAATCTTGCGCCGTTGCTTCGGCATTGGTGCTTTCCTCTAAAGGATTTGTGAAAGTGAATTTTATATTACTGTTGTAAGCCGAAAATTCTTCCAGCATCTGCCGGGTTTCATTGCGTAACCTTCTAAATTCCGCAGGGAAATTTCCCTGAAGAAAAACTTCGATAACAATAGGTTCGCTGGCATCTTCAACAATATTCATTGCGGCGGGGGAGAGGGTGTAACGCTCATCTTGGGTAAGGTCAAAACGCGCAAAGAAATTAGCGGCCAGCCAATTAACAGCCACAATAGTAAGGATTAAAAGTAAGGCGGTTTTATAAATGTTTTGTTGCTTCAAGACTACGATTTTTGCTGAATTGCCTTTAATCTTAGCTTAGTTAACGCCAAAAATAAAATGATAAAACTTAAAAAGTAAATGAGATCGCGGGTATCTAAAACCCCCCGACTTATACTTTGATAATGAAAACTAATCCCCAGGTATTCTAAGCCATAAGCGGTATTGCCAAAAAGGGCGAAACTCCCTAAACCTTCAAAAGCGAAAAAACTAAGAAAGCACAAAAAAACCGCAATAATAAAGGAGATGATTTGATTTTGGGAAAAAGCGGAGGCAAAAATACCAATGGCAGTATAACACCCGGCAAGGAGCATGAGGCCAACATAAGAACCTATTGTAGCGCCAAAATCTAAATTCCCAACAGGATTTCCCAATTGATAAACGGTAATCACATATAGGAAACTGGGTACAATGGCTAAAAGGGCCAGTAACAAAGCTCCAAAGTATTTCCCCAAAATAAGTTGATTAAAACCAATGGGACGGGTAAGTAAAAGCTCCATGGTACCTTGCTTTTTCTCTTCAGAAAAGCTCTTCATCGTAATGGCCGGAACTAAAAAAATAAATATCCAGGGTGCCAAATTGAAGAAAGGTTTTAAATCGGCAAAACCATTATCCAGAATGTTATATTCTCCCGTGAAAACAAATAAGAAAAGTCCGCATACCACTAGAAAAATTCCAATCACCAAATACCCGGTGGGCGATGAAAAAAAGGAATTTATTTCTTTGTTTAAAATGGCTAGCATCTTTGAATTTCGGTTTTTCGGTTATCGGTTTTTCAGTATGTCTTAATCGATGCGTCATTGCGAAGCGCGCAGCGATGTGGCAATCTGTTGTTCGGTGTTTATTGTTTGTTGTTGGTGTCGGGTTACACGTTTTTAACCACAAACCACAAACATTCTTTTAACTCACAACTTCCGTACTCCAGGCTTCGGGTTTTTCGTTAAAGAGAATTTTGGTTTTGGCCCAAATTCCTTTAAAGACTTCAGAATGTCTATAGTTTTCTAAAGCGGTTTCATCGCTCCAATAACTATACGTAAAAAAGCGGTTGGTATTGTGTTTATCGCGCAATAATTCGACTTTATGACAACCTTTAAATCCTCGGATCCTATGTTTATTTTCTTCAAAATTAGCCAGGAATTCCGGGATTTTTTCGGGATTAAAGCTCATTTTTACAATTCTATTCAGCATTACTTTTCAAAATTTATGGTGACGGTATCCCGAAATTCGAGTCCGAAGAGGGTAGAGGCGCTTCCTACGGTAGAAGGGTTGCTTTTGTATATGGCCAGTTCTATATTTTCTTCAGAATTAAATAAAGCCAGTTTTTTACCGCCTTCTTCGCCACGGCTTTCTTTCTCTACCTCAAAATTAATCCAATCGGAATAAGATTCGTGAATTTCTTTAAAAGTAACCATTCTCGCACTAAGGATGAAATTTCGACCTTTTCCTATTTGGTCAAATAATTTGCGGTTAATATTGGTAACCACGTTCCCGTAATTATCAATATATAGAACGTGTCCTAAAATTTTATCTTGTTCTGTATTTACAGTCGGTTCAAACTGTTTTAAATACTTAATTTCGTTAATATTCCTTCCAATAACATCTAAGGTGCCGCCGCGTGCAATATGGCAAGCCACTCGCACAAAAACGTCTAATACCGGAAAGTTGGTTTGTGTGGAATCGTGAATGTTAATTTCCACAATTTTTTCAGGTTTAATTTCTGAAGCCAATAAAGATAAAATCCCATTATTGGCGCAAATAAAATAATGTTCATCCAATAAAACGGCCAAATGCTTATTTTCTGGAGTAAATTCTGAATCTATTCCAATAATATGAATACTGCCTTTGGGAAAACTATTATAGGCGTTTTTAATAATATATGCAGCTTCACTTATATGAAAAGGAGAAACCGAATGAGAAATATCAACAATCCTAACTTGATCCAGCTCGTTGTAAATAGCACCTTTAACTGCTCCTGCAAAATAATCTTTTTCCCCAAAATCGGTAGTTAAAGTAATTATGGCCATAGATAATTGTTAATATTTTTTTTTACTTGTAAGCGCTAAATTTACGTAAGTTTGTATAGAAGCTGAAGAGAAGTGTAGGTACTACGCGAGAATTTAAAGGTCTCGATTTTTAGGTCGATTATTTTTAATTTTCCTTTACTATGGCGTGGTGGTGTGGTGAATTTTTCTCATCTTGCTTTAAACTATTATCCTAAATTTTGTTTGCCAAAATTAGCATTTAAACTTAGTAGGCACAAAAAAGAATAGCTATAAATAAAAATATTTTGAACATCTTTTTTCAATTAAAATCATAGGCTTTTGAACGAAATTGTTATTGAACTTTCAGAAATTAATCCCCGGGAGTTTTTCGGGCAGCAGAATGAACATATTGAACTTTTAAAAAAGTATTTTCCGAAGCTAAAGATTGTAGCCAGGGGAAATAAAATTAAAGTTTTTGGAGATGAAGAGATGCTGGAAGAATTCGATCAACGTATCAATATGCTCATGGACCACTTTGCTAAATATAACAAATTGGATGAGAATATTATAGAAAGAGTATTGACTAGTGAAAAACGCTCCGATTATCAAACCTCTGCCGAGAGTGGAGAGATTTTGGTGCACGGTGTTGGCGGCCGACTCATAAAACCACAAACTGCAAACCAACGAAAGCTAGTAGAGTTAATGCGGAAAAACGATATGGTTTTTGCCATTGGTCCTGCCGGAACCGGGAAAACTTATACCGGCGTTGCTTTGGCCGTACAAGCTTTAAAAGAAAAACAGGTGAGAAAGATAATTCTAACCCGGCCGGCGGTTGAAGCCGGGGAAAATTTGGGTTTCTGCCTGGAGATCTCAAGGAAAAACTGGATCCTTACATGCAACCACTTTACGATGCCTTGCGGGATATGGTTCCGCAGGAAAGGTTGGATTCGTTTATTGAAAAAGGAGTAATCCAAATTGCGCCTCTTGCTTTTATGCGCGGAAGGACTTTAGATAATGCTTTTGTGATTTTAGATGAAGCACAAAATACCACCCACGCGCAAATGAAGATGTTCCTTACCAGAATGGGGAAAAGCGCCAAGTTTATGATTACCGGAGACCCGGGGCAAATAGATTTACCACGCCGAACGGTTTCGGGTTTAAAGGAAGCGCTATTGGTACTAAAAGAAGTAAAAGGGGTAGGGGTGATTTATCTTGACGATAAAGATGTAATTAGACATAAGCTGGTGAAAAAGATTATTTCCGCTTATAAGGAAATTGAACATGCCGAATAGGTTTGGGATGAAATAACTTAACCAGCATTATTCACTCTTTTTAAAGAATATGGTGGATTAAGCAGGTTAACCCCGACTTAGTTGCACCTATTTTTGAGCATTAAAAATGTTGGTGAAACTTTGTCATAAAAGGACATTGAGTTTAATTTATAATTATTCTGGGTTAGGCTTATAGAAAACCCATTATATCAATCAGCTTTATATTTAGATTAATGAACAATACCATTATTAAAACCGATTTTAATTTCCCGGGTCAAACCGATGTTTACAAAGGAAAAGTTAGGGATGTATACACCTTAAAAAACAACAAACTTATTATTGTCGCTACCGATAGGCTTTCGGCTTTTGACGTGGTAATGCCTAGGGGAATTCCTTATAAAGGCCAAATCCTTAATCAGATTGCTACCAAAATGATGGAGGTCACTCGTGATCTTGTACCCAATTGGTTGGAAGAAACCCCAGATCCCAATGTAGCAGCCGGCCAGGCTTGTGAACCTTTTAAAGTTGAAATGGTAATACGAGGGTATTTGGCGGGACATGCCGCGCGGGAATACAAAGCGGGAAAACGCTTGCTTTGTGGGGTAGAAATGCCCAATGCAATGAAGGAGAACGATAAATTTCCTGAACCCATTATTACCCCGGCTACCAAAGCAGAACAAGGCGATCACGATGAAGATATTTCTAAAGAGGAAATTTTAAGACAAACGATAGTTTCTAAGGAAGATTATGAAATCTTAGAAAAATATACCAGAGATTTATTTAAACGCGGTTCTGAGATCGCCGCCGAGCGCGGACTTATCTTAGTAGATACCAAATACGAATTTGGAAAGACCGCCGACGGAAAAATTGTGTTGATCGATGAAATTCACACTCCAGATTCTTCCCGATATTTTTATGCAGATGGCTACCAGAAAAGACAGGATAATGGAGCACCACAAAAGCAGCTTTCCAAAGAATTTGTGAGGCAATGGCTTATAGAAAATAACTTTCAGGGAAAAGAAGGACAAATTTTACCTAAAATAAGTGATGAATATATCACTTCTGTTTCCGAAAGGTATATTGAACTTTACGAAAAGATCACCGGCGAGGCATTTGTGAAGAGCGATATTAGTAATATTCAGGCAAGAATCGAAGAAAATGTGCTTGAGTATCTAAAATAATGAACTTTTCATTATGAAAAAACAAACCGGATTAGGCTTGTTTAAAGTCAATAAAAACGGATTTTCAAGAATTGGTAGTTCTGAAAAATTATGAAAAATGTTGTAAATAATAATAAAAAACGAAAATGACTGATAAATTTGAAAAATGGTTGATTAATAATGAATTAAAATCTACTCAGACTGCTTATAATTATGTAAAAGCTATAAATAGAATATCCAAACATTATTCAAATCAAATTAATGGAGATATCAATTTATATTCTATTGACGAATTGAGTGATTTAAAATCTATTGCAAATTTATATGGAACTACTGGAAAATACTCCGAATTTGGTCATATAGGAAATGGAACTAACCGTGCTGCTATAAACTCGCTTTGTAGATTTAGAGAGAACAATTTAAATCTCAAAATAACCAATGAGATTCCAAATGAGATACTTGAGGGAATTGAATCTGTTGAAAATTCAAATAACTTTAGCTATGAAAGAGATTTGAAAAATTCTTTGGTTTACCAAATCGAAGAATTATTTCCTGAATATAAAATTTTCGGTCATGAAAATGAAGGAATTGAATACCTTATTGATGGTAAGAGAGTTGATATATTGTTAGAGAAAAGGGATGGAAGTTTATTAGCAGTCGAATTAAAGTCCGGCATTGCAAATTTCAAAGTATTTGGTCAAATTTCAATGTATATTGGTTTATTAATGAATAAATTTCCAGAAAAAAAAATAGCGGGATGTATCGTAGCTGGAGAAATTGATAAAACATTAAAGTGCGCAACCAGAACAACTGATATAATAAGCTTAATGACTTATTCGATGAAACTTGAATTACAAACGCCAGAATAAAAAATAGTATGCACAACAACTAAGTATTCTCCGAGAATTTAGTTAAGTTGTTAATCGATGAAATTGGGGGGCGAGGCATTTGTGAAGAGCTATATTAGTAATATTCAGGCAAGAATCGAAGAAAATGTGCTTGAGTATCTAAAATAATAGACTCTTCATTATGAAAAAACAAACCGGATTGACTTTTAATCCTGTTTTTTTAGTTTTTATGATTAAGAAATGGGATTCGCTTAGGTTTTTCTCAAATCTTTGGAATTTGTAATATTAATAGGAGTTGAATATTTTATTTTACCATGTATTTTTTAAATTGCAGGAAAGATGTTTAATCCATATAATCCTTGATGGCTCTGCCTCGAGGTTTTCACTTTCACCTTCCCTTTGGGGAGGTCGGAATTGCCTTTTAGCAATTCCGGGTGGGGCAACTAATATATTTATTTAAGTTATGAGTAATTATCATATTAAAAATTTAGAAGAGTATTTTCAGGTATATAGAAAATCGATTAGGGAACCCGAAAATTTTTGGGAGGAAGTAGCTGAAGAGCATTTTACCTGGCGTAAAAAATGGGATAATGTATTAAGTTGGGATTTTAATAAACCAGAAGTGAAGTGGTTTGAAAATGCTAAACTTAATATTACCGAGAATTGCATAGATCGTTACCTTTTTAACCGGTCCGATAAAACTGCTATAATTTGGGAACCCAATGATCCCAATGAAGATGCAAAACATATTTCTTATGGCGAATTGCACAAAAATGTCAATAAATTTGCCAATGTTTTAAAGTCGCAGGGCATAAAAAAAGGTGATCGGGTATGTATTTACCTCCCTATGATTCCAGAGTTGGCTTATGCGATGCTGGCATGTGCCAGGATTGGTGCTATCCATTCTGTAGTTTTTGCCGGCTTTTCTTCTAAAGCCCTGGCAACCCGAACTAATGATGCCGATTGTAAAATGATCATTACTTCAGACGGTTCTTTCCGCGGAAATAAAACTATAGATCTAAAAGGAATTGTGGATAAAGCGATGGAGGAATGTCCCGATGTCGAAACCGTGCTGGTAACCAAAAGAATAGATTCAGATATTCATATGGAAGAAGGTAGGGATAAATGGTTGGCACCGCTTTTAGAAGAGGCTTCCAATGAATGTGAAGCAGAAACGATGGATGCTGAAGATCCTTTATTTATTCTATACACTTCGGGCTCTACGGGAAGGCCAAAAGGAATGTTGCATACTACAGCCGGATATATGGTGTACACCGCTTATTCGTTTAAGAATGTTTTTCAATATAAAGAAGGTGATGTGTACTGGTGTACCGCCGATATTGGCTGGATAACCGGACATTCTTATATTCTATATGGTCCTTTGGCCAATGGCGCAACTACGGTAATGTTTGAAGGGACTCCTTCTTATCCCGATGCTGGAAGATTTTGGGATGTGGTAGATAAACATAAGGTAAATCAATTTTATACCGCACCAACGGCAATTAGGGCACTGGCTAAAAAGAGTATTGAGTTTGTTGAAAGTCACGATCTTTCTTCCCTTAAAGTGTTAGGATCGGTAGGAGAGCCTATTAATGAAGAGGCCTGGCACTGGTATAATGATAATGTAGGGAAGAATAAAAGTCCGATTGTAGATACCTGGTGGCAAACGGAAACCGGAGGAATTATGATTTCTCCTATTCCTTATGTTACTCCGGTTAAACCGACTTATGCTACCTTACCATTTCCGGGGATTCAACCTGCCATAATGGACGAAGAAGGCAATGAATTAAAAGGGAATCAGGTTAATGGAAGACTGTGTATTAAATTTCCCTGGCCTTCTATTGCCCGTACGGTTTGGAGAGATCATAAACGTTACAAAGAAACCTATTTCTCTACCTACAAGAACATGTATTTTACTGGAGATGGAGCGCTAAGGGACGAAGTTGGTTATTACCGAATTACGGGTAGAGTGGACGATGTGATTATTGTTTCTGGTCACAACCTTGGTACAGCACCAATTGAAGATGCTATAGATGAACACCCGGCAGTAGCAGAATCTGCGGTAGTTGGATTTCCACATGAAGTTAAAGGAAATGCCCTCTATGCTTATGTTACTTTGAAGGAATCTGGAGAATCCAGAAATCAGGATAATCTTAGAAAGGAGATACATCAACAGATTTCCGAAAAGATTGGCCCTATCGCAAAACCAGAAAAAATCCAGTTTGTAAGCGGACTTCCGAAAACAAGAAGTGGTAAAATTATGAGAAGGATTTTACGAAAAATTGCTTCCAAACAAACCGAAGATCTTGGCGATACTTCTACTTTATTGAACCCAGAAATAGTAGATGAAATTATGAAAAAAGTATTATAGGCTTTTTAAAAGTTTGCAGTGGGCAATCTCAGTTGGCAGTCGAAGTTGGCAGTATTTAACTACTACTACCTGCTCACTGCAAACTGCGACTGCCTACTATTTTTAATATCTAAATAATTTTTTCAGTTTATTACCAGCATTTAATTTCCCTAAGATTTTTAAAAAAGCAATAGCGGTGATAAAAGCATCGCCAGCGGCGGTATGCCGATCCTTGATTTCAATGCTATAAGTTTCGGCTATCTCATCTAACGAATATGTTTTGTCCCTGTTAATTAGATTGGAGATGATAAGGGTGCCACGGTAAAGATTTACGGTATCTAAAACTTTGTTTTTTAGTTTAGGTAAACCCATTCGGTGTAAAGCCGCGTTCATCATTCCTATATCGAAACCCGCGTGATGTGCTACTAAAACCGAGTTTCCAATATATTTTAAAAAAGCTTTTACCGCTTCTTCTTCAGTAAGCGTTTCTAATCTTTCATGCTGAATTATTCCGTGTATTTTTACTGTTTCCGGGTTAAAGGTATCCTGGACAATATACTCTTCAAATCCGCGGGATACATCAATGGTATTGTTCTTTATAGTCACAGCACCAATACACAAGATTCGATCTTTTTTTAAGTCAAAGCCGGTGGTCTCTGTATCGAAAGCGATAAAACAGATAGCTTCAATTTTCTCGGGCAGCTTTTCCTTAAATTTAGCTTCGTAGTCCTGCCAGAATTTTGGTAGGTTTTTAGGTTTTTTCTTAAATAAATTGAGCATTAAATATCAGTTTTGTCCGACAAAAATTTTTACGAACTTAATTTGCCTCGATTTTGAAGACGTTTCACGCTTTTTTTACATTTTAGGGCTTGCTATTTATTGATATTGAAAATAGGTGTTTTCCAAAATATAAAAAAATAGTTATTGCTGTTTATTAGTTAGTTACAATCAAGTCTTTGTTCTTGATTCTATTAGCGCAGCGGTCTTGATTCTTTACCGGACAACAGTGATTAAATATATGGGCTTACTTCAAATTTGAACTTAATTAACTCCTGTATCTGCCTAATACTTTTAAAGCAGCGTTTTAATTTTATTTTTTCTTCTTTACTTAAACTAGTAAGATCTATAAACCTTCCGCTATTTCTATTGTCCAGGCCGTTTTTTGTTCTTAATTTAAGCAAAACCCTGGCTGTATAAGCACATGACAAAAACAATTCTTTATTATTGGGTTCCAGTTGTGCCAGTTTTTCAAAGCGTTCAGCAGTATTACTTATATTTTTTACCTGGCGGTTCAAAATAAGAAGTCTGGCAGCATCGGTTATTGGGGTGATTCCTCGTTTTTTTATATCAAAATAATCTTTATTTTCCCCATCTTGTTCTACCAAAAATTGTCTAAAAAAGCCAAGCGGTGACGGATTCCTTAAAGTGGTCGCGCCCATTACCGCATAAAACTTTCGGTTATCGCGGGTAAGGTCAAAAATATGATCGGCCAGGGCGTTAGAAAGTTTTATATTTCCATAAGTAATATCAAAATCGAAAAAAATAGAACACAGTAAAATCTCATCATTTCCGGGGTCAATAATCCAATTAGTAAATTGTTGTTTCCATTCGCTTAGACTAAGGCAATATTTGGGATTTTTGGCCATCATTTCGGCAGGGCAAAACTCATAACCGATTATCTTCATTCGCTTGTTTACTTTTTTGGCAAGCTCTAAGAAATAAGTCCTGGTTTCTTCCAGTTTATCTGTGGGCACGTCTTCGAAAATAAGCGCATTGTCCTGGTCGGTTTGCAAGAGTTGCTCTTTACGCCCCTGGCTTCCCAGCGAGACCCAGGCGAAATCACAGGGTGGGGGAGTGGGGAGTTTTTTAATGCAACGTTCTATAATTCTTTTTATCGTGGCATCATTCAGTTCAAAGATAATTTTTGAAATATGTGCAAGTGGAATATTTGAAGCGATAAAGCCCCGAAGGAGCAAAGTGACTTTATGCCGAATTTTTTTAAGTTCGTTGGTGCTTTTACTCCGTTGAATCGCCTTCATTAAAACCGAAGGATTATGAGCTTCAGAAACCATAATATCGTGTTCAGAAAGTACGCCCACCACTTTTGTGTTTGGCGTGCCATCTTCGGTAATACAAATATGATTAATATGGTGCTTCATCATACTAAGCTGCGCCTGGGCGATACTCAAGCCTCTTGGATAACAGACAACCGGGGAAGCCATAATTTTAGAAACTGTGGTCTCGATACCAAAAACCCCTGTGGCAACCATATCCCGAAAATCTTCGTCGGTAACAATTCCTTTTGGAATGTTATTTTTTGCAACCAGCACAGAGCCTACTTTCTTTTTACTCATAAGTTGCGCGGCTTCTTTTATAGTAGTGTCCGGGGAGACAATAACTACTTTTTTGGTAACCGGAGCCGGCTGGAGTTCGAACAGGTTGGAATTGGTTTGGTACCTATTTTCTTCGGGTTCATTGTCGGAAATAAGCTTACCCTTATGCGCTTCGGAATAGGGGTTTCTGGTGTTGGAAGCAAAACTCTGAATTAGAAAATTTCCAACGTCT
>JGI1221J11331_1000817_pt1 | contig 10539 bp, 5 predicted proteins | sample LakVidmifraction_4_FD_11331 | JGI IMG/M metagenome (IMG submission 11331) | reverse complement strand
CTTGCTATTGCATTTGCTGTTGCCAGTGGAGTTTCACCCGAAAAAGGCATAATTACAGCAATAGTTGCGGGGTTTATTATCGCTGTTTTGGGTGGTAGTAGAGTACAAATTGGCGGACCTACCGGTGCATTTATAATCATAGTCTTTGGTATTGTTAATCAGTATGGGATAGATGGTCTCATTATTTCTACTATCTTATCAGGAGTTATGTTAATTATTTTTGGACTTTTAAGATTAGGTGCATTATTAAAATACTTTCCTCATCCTTTAATTGTCGGGTTCACAAGCGGGATTGCATTGGTTATCATCTCAACTCAAGTCAAAGATGCTTTCGGATTTAATATAGAAAAACTTCCTTCAGATTTTTTAACAAAATGGCAACTCTATTTTCACCATTTAAATGATATAAATATATATGCATTAGGAGTAACACTAGCCACTATTTTAATTGGAATGTATTCTAAACATATTACAACAAAAGTACCTGGTTCTTTTATTGCGATTATCTTACTGACTCTATTTGTACAAATAGCTAATTTACCTGTAACTACTATTGAGACTTTTTTTGGAAATATTTCAAATGAAATTACATTTTCTATCCCATCACTAAACTTTTCTAATCTCTCACATTATCTTGCTCCTGCACTCATTATTGCATTGCTTGGAAGTATAGAGTCTCTTTTATCAGCTGTCGTTGCAGATGGTATGATAGGTGGACATCACCGTTCAAACACAGAGCTGATTGCTCAGGGGGTCGCAAATATTGTAACACCTTTCTTTGGAGGAATTCCAGCAACAGGAGCAATTGCCAGAACAGCAACCAATGTAAAAAATGGTGGACGAACTCCAATCGCAGGGATAACTCACTCAATCGTTTTGTTTTTAATCATGATGTTTTTTATGGATTATGCAAAACTAATTCCTATGTCAGTTCTTGCAGGCATACTGCTTGTCGTAGCATACAACATGAGTGAATGGCGTTCATTTATATCTATTTTAAAAGGTTCTCCATTTGATTCAATCGTTTTACTGAGCACATTTTTTCTAACTGTTTTGGTAGATCTAACAGTTGCAATTCAAGTTGGAATTGTTTTATCATCTTTACTTTTTATGAAGAGAATGGCAGATATTAATACAAATAATATTTTAGTAGATGATGAGTCAGATACTATCAGTAACTATTCGGATTTACCTGAGGGTATCGCAGTGTATGAAATAGGTGGACCGCTATTTTTTGCATCAGCAAAGCAGTATGCTGAGACTATAAATAGTATTGGATGTGAAAATAGAATACTCATTATAAGAATGAGACATGTTCCATTTATAGATTCAACGGCATTACATAATTTTCATGAAACTATCAAGACATTAAGGAATGCAGATGTCATAGTGATGATGGCTGGAACAAATAATACTGTCTTTCATGATTTAAAAGCCAATGGCATAATCGATCTCATAGACGAGGAGAATGTGTTTAAACTTTTTCCAACTGCTGTGGAAAATGCTAAAATATTATTAGAAGATAGAAACAAATGAAATAGTTATGAACCTTCGGATCAACCTTAGGCACACATAGTGTTATGGTTTAGTTGATAAGCAAGCTGTACAACAAAAAATCGAAGCGGAATGGTTTTCCCTGAGCTTTATCTCCATCTAACCTTAACTTTTCTGGCTAATGCCTCTTCCACTTCTTTTATGAGTTTCTTTGCTTCTTCATCATAAACAAAAGTGCCCTTATACTCTTTCTCTACTGACTCAACATAGGCTTGAAATGCCTCTTTTTGGATGTTTGTTTTTGGAGGGGTAAAAAGGTACTTTATTGCACTCTTTTTATCATAACTTTTTCTAGCAGTCTCGATATACACTTTACTTGATTTTAATATTACAGTATGATTGGGCAGCATCTCGTAACGCTGTATCCTTGCACCATAAGGACTATCATACGCTCTTCCTTTTCTGTCCCAAAAACTATAAAGAGTTATTTGTGTACCGTTTATCTCATAGTTTCCGTCTTGCATACTTTGATCTGCACATGTGCCTGTGCGGTCTTTGAGTATAAGCCTTAAAATAAAGGTCAGGTCACTGTTGCGTTCTTCCCGGTAAAGCCTCATGACTTCACCCTTGGAATCATAAATATCATAAGTCTCTGTAGTGATAGAAAAATCTTGGTTGCCAATGGCAATGTGCTTAAGTTCCGCAGAGGTAAGAATCTGAGTAATGCCTAAAAAGAGTAAGAACAATATTTTCATATATAAACCTTATTTGTTTTTGCTATTATAACATTAATTTGGAGGAGAGACCGTTCTTTGATAGTCTTTTCATCAAGATCTAAAAGTGCTTTTAAATCCCTACTGTCATTGCTGTTATCCGAACAAGTCTTCCATAATCTATAAAATGATTACATATACAAAATCCCTCTAGAGATACGTAATTAATCACTTTTAAGATAAAATACAAACAATAAAAATAGAAAGAATCCCATGAACTTAATCTACCCATTAAACGTCAAAAATGAATTTGTATTTAACTCTTCTCCCCGAGACTTTACAGTCGAAGAGATACCTCTGTATGAGTTTACTGGTGAGGGTGAGCACTTAGTACTTAAAGTACGTAAAAAAGAAATGACTACCTGGGAGATGCTTGATACCATCTCTAACCATGTGGGCATACGACGTCGTGACATGGGTTATGCAGGACTTAAAGACAAACATGCCATGACCATACAGTATATTTCAGTTATGGCAGTGCATGAAGAAAAACTCAAAGCATTTACACATGATAAGATTAAGATACTAGACACCGTACGTCATAACAATAAAATACGCGTAGGGCATCTTAAGGGCAATCGTTTCAACATACGTCTTAAAAAGGTACTAGGTGTACAAAAAGACAAACTGGATTCAGTACTCAAGTGGATAAAGGCTAACGGCGTTCCGAACTACTTTGGTAACCAACGTTTCGGAACCGATGGTAATAACTGGGAAGAGGGGAAAAAACTTATCGAGGGTACGTTAAAGATGCGTGACCGTAAAACCAAAGAATTTTTGATGGGCTCTTACCAGTCTTACCTTTTTAACAACTGGCTTTCTAAGCGTATGGAACTTAATCTTCTGCTCGAAAAGTTCAAGGAATCTGAAACAGAACAGGTATTGAAACTACCAGAGGGGTCACTCAAAGGCACAAAATCACAACCAAACTTCTTTAAACTTGTAGAAGGCGATGTGATGATGCATTACCCTTATGGACGTTTATTCAATGTAGAAAACCTGGAAGAAGAAGCCAAACGCTTTAAAGCTAAAGATATCGCACCGGCAGGACTGCTACCCGGGAAAAAAACAAATAAGGCTGAAGGCGTTGCAGGTATCATAGAAGCACCTTTTGCTGAGGAAATAAATTTAAATGGTGCAAGACGTTATGCTTGGATACAAGTAACTGAGATTAAAAAAACCTATGTAGAAGAAAAAGCCCATTACGAACTGGGTTTCGTATTGCCTAAAGGGTGTTACGCGACAAATGTATTGGATGTTTTGAGAGGTGGACAAGCCTAAGCCTCATTATCCTTTTTATGCCAGTAGCTAACCTATATAATTTAGCTGCTACCAAAAAATACACTTCATTTATAGAGAAAAACCGCTCTTTTTTTAAATTAATTACCCGATAAAATTCAAATACATCACCCGAATAGGTGATGTATTTGAAATCATATTCAGATATAGTTAAATATCGTTTATAAATTTTCTTATTTAATACTACAAGATTATGGAGTTATTTGTGACTAAAAAAAAGACATATATGATCAAACGGTCAGAATTTGATGCTGTCATATTTGACCTTGACGGGGTTATCACGCAAACACAAAAGACGCATGCCAAAGCATGGAAAAAAATATTTAATGATTTTTTAAAAAAGAGAGCGAGAGGAAATACTTTTATCCCCTTTGACATCTCTAAAGACTACCTTCAATATGTGGATGGAAAGCCGAGAGAGGAAGGTATAAGAAGCTTTCTTGCTTCAAGAGATATAACACTTCCAGAAGGAAGCAAAGATGACACAGAAGACGTAGAGAGTGTCGCTTCTTTAGCAAATATAAAAAACCACTATTTTTTAGAGCTTGTATCCCAAGGGGTAAAAACCTATAAAAGTTCTATAGAACTACTTTTAAAACTAAATAACTTCGGCTTTTTAACTGCAATAGTTTCCTCCAGTAAAAATTGTACTCATATACTTCAATCTGCCAATCTAAGCTTTTATTTTAATACGATCGTCGACGGCCTTGACCGTCAAAGCCTGGACCTTAAAGGTAAGCCCGAACCGGACCTCTTTTTAGAGGCTGCTAAAAGGCTTAATGTTGAGCCAACCAGAGCTATTGTCGTAGAAGATGCCATCGTCGGAGTAGCCGCAGGAAAAAAAGGGGCATTTGGAAAAGTTATCGGTGTTGACAGAAATAGGCACAAAAAGCCGTTGCTGAAAGCCGGAGCTGATCTGGTTGTCAAGGATCTTAAAGAGCTTGATATTGAGTCAAGAACAACAGAACTTCCTTCGGCATTACAATCTTTTAAAAATATAGAGAGTCAGTTTAAAGATAAAGAGGTCGTACTCTTTTTTGATTATGATGGAACGGTCACGCCCATTGTTTCACATCCCAAAGATGCACATCTTAGTGAAGAGATGAGAAATACCCTTATAAAACTCTCTAACCAATGTACATTGGTGGTGATAAGTGGTAGAGGGCTTAATGATATTAAAAGTCGTGTGGGCATAAAAGGAATCTATTACTCAGGCAGTCACGGTTATGAGATTGAAGGACCAAGCATAAAGATGGAATATGAACCTGCATTGAAGTTTATTGACACTTTTGATGCTCTGGAAAGTGAGTTGTCCAAGCAATTAGACAAAGTAGAAGGAGCTTTGGTTGAACGTAAAAAATTTAGTATCGCACTGCACTACAGAAATGTTTCAGCGAAAGAAGTGGACCTTGTAGAAAAAGCGGCAGATGAAGCGCTAAGAAAATACCCTAGAATCCGCAAGAGCTATGGTAAAAAAGTATATGAGCTGCAGCCTGATCTGGAATGGAATAAGGGGAAAGCCTTGGAATGGCTTATGGAAACGATTCCTATTGAAAAGAGGGGAAGCCAAATATTTTATATAGGTGATGATATCACTGATGAAGATGCTTTTTCAAGCATTAAAACCTATGGAATAGGGATCGTGGTGGGCGTTCAGGCTCGAACGACCGGTGCTCAATATAAGCTAAGTGATACAGATCAGACTTTGCACTTTTTAGAGATACTCTCATCCTCTATAGAAAAAGGTAATATCTGGTCGTTGACCTATGATAATTATGCACCCAAAGAGGAGAAGCTAAGAGAAGTACTTTGCGCTTTAGGTAACGGCTATTTTGTCACCAGATCGGCTGCAACAGAATCACACTCTGATGATATACACTATCCGGGAACCTATATAGCCGGAGGCTATAATAGACTCAAAACAGAAGTTCAAGGTAAAGAGATTAAAAATGAGGACCTGGTCAACTTTCCAAACTGGCTGATGCTAAAATTTAAGATAAAAGAAGGAGCTTGGTTTAGTATAGATGAGACTACGATTCTCTCCTTTCGTCAAGAACTTGATATGGAAGAAGGTGTTCTACATAAACTTATACACTTCAGTGACGCAAAGGGGAGAGAGACCAGGGTTACAGAGAGACGTTTTGTCCATATGAGAAACAAACATATCGCCTCAATAGAACTTACAATTATGCCTCTTAACTGGGGAGGAAAAATCGAAGTCGAATCAGGGATAGACGGTAATATAAAAAATGAAGGAGTCAAGCGCTATAGTGCCTTAAGCAATGAGCATCTTAAGTGCATAGAAAAAGAGCTTGAAATGGATATGATCTTTTTAAAGATGGAGACGGTACAGTCAAACCATACTGTCTCTCTGGCAGATAAAACAAAACTTTTTTTAAACAGTAAACCGATTGTTGTAGAGACTCGACTGATAGAGAAAGACTCTTATATTGCCAAGCGTTTCCTTCTTGAGTCCATAAGCAGTAAAGATTACCTTAGTGTAGAAAAGAGTGTATCGCTTTATACCTCAAAAGATAAGGCGATATCAAACTGCTATCTTGAAGCCAAACTGGCATTAGAAGATATAGGAAGATTTGAAAATCTGTTTTCTGATCATAAGGTGGCTTGGAAACATCTCTGGGAACATTTTGATATTGGCCTCAATCTAAGAGATATTAAAAAAGATTATATGCTAAAAAAAGTGCTACATCTTTACACTTTTCATCTTTTACAGACCGCTTCTGTTCATACTATTGATATGGATGTCGGTATTCCGGCCAGGGGTTGGCACGGAGAGGCTTACAGAGGTCATATCTTTTGGGATGAGATATTTATCTTTCCTTTTTTTAACTACAGGCTTCCTCAAATAACACGCTCTCTTATACTCTACCGCTATCGAAGGCTTCCTGAGGCGAGACGTGCAGCAAAGGCTTTGGGATATAAAGGTGCCATGTATCCATGGCAAAGCGGAAGTAACGGTCAAGAGGAGACCCAGACAATGCACCTCAATCCGAAATCTAACAGATGGCTGGAAGATAACACTCATCTTCAAAGACACATCAACTCTGCCATTGTTTACAATATCTGGCAATATTATCAAGTCAGTGGAGACAATGACTTTTTATCCTTTTACGGTGCGGAGATGATACTTGAGATTGCCAGGTTTTGGTCCAGTATTGCCACTTATAACAGTATTGAAGAAAGATATGAAATCTTAGGTGTTATTGGGCCAGATGAGTATCATGATGCTTATCCAGAAAGCAAAACCCCTGGACTCAAAAACAACGCCTATACAAATATTATGGCCGTATTTGTCCTCAATAAGGCTATAGAAATACAAAAAATACTCTCTCCTCTGCAGTTTAGAGAGTTATGTGAAAAACTTCAAATAGAGAAAACTGAGATTAAAAGATGGGAAGATATACGCCACCATGTGAAAATTCATTTTCATGAGGGAAATATCATCAGTCAGTTTGAGGGCTATGAGGATCTTAAAGAGCTTGATTATGAAGCTTATCGTAAGAAATATGGAAACATCCGGCGTCTAGACAGAATATTGGAAGCCGAAGGCGACAGTGCCAATAATTATAAAGTCTCGAAGCAAGCTGATGTAACGATGCTTTTTTACCTCTTTTCCCATAAAGAGCTCAAAGAGCTTTTCCATCAACTTGGTTATAGGTTTTCTCAAGCCATGCTTCAAAAAAATGTCAAATATTATCTGCAAAGAACTTCAAGTGGCTCCTCCTTAAGTAAAGTTGTGCAAGCTTGGGTAAGTGCCCGATCAAACAGGAAAGAATCATGGAAATTTTTTAACGAAGTTTTATTGACAGATATAGCAGATATTCAAGGAGACACAACTCCTGAAGGGGTGCATATAGGTGCGATGGCAGGTACGATGGATATTATCCAGCGCTGTTATACGGGATTGGAAGCTAGAGATGACATTTTGTATCTTAATCCCACCCTTCCTCAAGAGTTACAGAATATAAAACTTAAACTGCGCTATAGAGGGCAATTGCTTGATATTAAGATCTATACAGACAGAGTAATTATTAAAGCTCTAACCATGAATGTAAATGCAATAAACATGGATGTAAAAGGTGAACAGTTTAGCCTTTATTGCGGAGAGACCAAAGAGATAGATTATAGTAATAAAAAAAGGAAAAAGCTTGAAAAATAAAGAAAAGAGTAGATTAATTATTGTTTCAAACCGATTGCCTATTGTAATAAAAAAGACTGTTGAAAACGGATACATATTGAGTCATGCCTCTGGAGGTCTTGTAACAGCCATGACACCCGTATTAAAAAGAAATGGCGGTGTCTGGATAGGATGGGCAGGAAACTATTTAGAGGAAAATATAGATACTAAAGAACTCTTAGCAGAAGAGATGAAGGATTTAAATTATAGATACAGTTCTGTAGATATCAGCGTGAAAGATTATGATCTTTATTATAAAGGCTTTTCCAACGAAGTACTATGGCCTCTTTTTCACAATGTATCTGTCTACTGTATCTTTGCAGCAAACTATTATAATGCCTTTAAAAGAGTTAATCAAAAATTCGCCCAAACGATTATGAGTGAGCTTATCGAGAATGACTTTATTTGGATACATGATTATCATCTGATTAATACGGGTAAAGAGTTAAGAAAAAATGGTGTAAAAAATACAATAGCTTTTTTTCTTCATATCCCGTTTCCTCCTTCTGAAACATTTAATCGTATTCCTTGGCGCTTGGACTTGATAGATGCAATGCTGTCTTACGATCTTATAGGGTTCCAGACAGAGATGGATATGAAAAACTTTTTAGAAGTTGTTACTTCACTGATAGATGATGTTGTAATTATTCAAAAAGAACAGGGAATAGTTAAGATAATAACTCATAAAAAGAAATGTAAATTGGGTGTTTTCCCTATTAGTATTGATTATGATGAGTTTTGCAATCAGGCTAAGAGTGAAGAAGTTTCAAAAATGACAAAGGGGATGAGAGAAGACTTTCATGGCCAAAAAATTATGCTAGGAATTGATCGCCTTGATTACAGCAAAGGAATCCCACAAAAGCTTAAAGCCTACAGAAAATTACTAAAGATGAATCCATTATTACATAAAAAGATCAAATTGGTACAAGTTATGGTGCCCAGTAGAGAAGACATCGTCAAATATGCAGACCTTAAAAGTGAGATAGAGGAGCTCATAGGTCAAATAAACGGTAAATTCAGTCAACTAGGCTGGGTTCCTATACAATACTTTTATCACTCCTTAAGCAGAATAGAGCTTCTCTCTTATTATAGAATATCTGATATTGCGCTGATTACTCCTTTAAAAGATGGTATGAATCTGGTGGCAAAGGAGTATTGTGCCTCCAATATTGATAAAGATGGAGTGTTGATCCTCAGTGAATTTGCGGGAGCAAAATACCAGTTAAAAGATGATGCGTTGCTTGTCAACCCATTTGACGAAGATGATGTCGTTAATAGCATTAAAAAAGCTTTGTGTATGGAGACAGAAGAAAAGCAAAGACGTATGGGAAATATGCAAAACATTGTTCGAAAGTTTGATATCTATTGGTGGGTTGATACATTTTTAAAAGCTGCAAAAATATAGATTAAAATAAAAAATGAGTATTTCTTATATAAAAATAAAACTTTTTCATATTTACATCACTATTTTAGAGAAATAAAGAACATGATAAAAATGATATATGGAAGGGCACGTTAGGGATATATTCATTTATCTTAGGTACAACAGAGGAAATTGTTTCGTTGGTAGTCGATATAACAATGTTTTATAAAAGGAGGAAGAATAAAAAACTGTCATACCTAAGATATGTTCAAAGTATACCTAATTAAGATAAAATTAGTCTTAATTAAAAACTTATAACTATAATTTGTTTAAATTATTTTATAAGACTAGCAAACAAGCCAGTTTTCCATCTTGAAAATGTCCTCCGTGGAGGGCATTCCTTTCCATCCATTTGGTTCCAAATACATCATTTTATTTCCAAAGTATCCTACGATATACTTTTCTTTATAGATAGGGAATATACCTGTGTGAAACATCGCGAAGACATCTTCATAACTTCGGGCTGTTTCATAATAAGAAAAATCAAAACTATGTAAGGCTATTATCGCCGTTTGAAGCATTTCATTGTTACACATTGAACTACTGAGAACATAGTAAGAGGGGTAGGGAACAGCCGGATTTTCAAGCAGTTCACAGATATAAAATCTTTCTTTCTTTTTATTATACATTCAAGTTCTTTCAGGGGACACATATGGAGCAACTACGCTGACGCTATGTCTACTGCAGTATTAAGCTCATGTGACTAGTCGTTTTTAATGATTTGTTTTGAGTAGTATAAGGTAAATACAAAGAAGAAAAGAAAAATATGTCAAATTGGCATATTTTTCTGAAATGCAGCCGTCTTTTTCATAAAATCTCAAAAAATATCTCGTTCTTGTTGTGTAATTTAGCACTTTTCCGCGAGTGCATTTTTCCATTTAGTTTAATGTGACATTAAATATGTATAACTGTTAATAAGCAAGCTAAGAATTAATAAATATAAAGGTAGAAAGTTCAAAATTTTTATAAGTTAGGATATAAAAAATTTACACTATATTTACAGTAATTGGTTATACTAACTATCGGTTAAAAGGATTCATTTTCAAGTATCTTTTAAAATATCTTAAAAATTTATGACTAAGTCTTTGTTAGCGACCTTAGTGAAAAGAAGCATATATGGAAAACGAAAATACTATATTGTTAGAACAAATAGAACTCGAAAAAACGGTCGATCAGAGTACTATCGTCTCCCATACTGACAAAAATGGTGTTATTACCTATGTCAATGATGCATTTGTAGAAGTATCCGGTTATTCAAAAGATGAGCTTATAGGTTCCCCGTACAGCATTATCTGGCATCCAGACAGTTCTTCAAATCTTTTCAGAGTGCTATGGAAGACGATACTCAACCA
>JGI1221J11331_1000815_pt1 | contig 10559 bp, 6 predicted proteins | sample LakVidmifraction_4_FD_11331 | JGI IMG/M metagenome (IMG submission 11331) | reverse complement strand
ATTCAGGATAGTGAGTATTTCAAAATAGATTATACGTTCTTTTTAAACATCGCATTTTTGATCTTTTCAGGGTACCTAATTTACCTCGGGTTCTTCAAGAAGAAAGATGTGGAGCATTCAATGAGCGAAATGGCACCCAAAAGCCCATTGTTGGAAAATATCCTTAAATACGCAGCTTTCATCTGTTATGTATGGTTAACAGGTGGCTTGATTGTTAAATTTTTTATTGCATAAATTATGAAACACACCTATCACATTCACGGGATGACCTGTAATGGTTGTCGCAGTCACGTTGAGCAGACACTTTCCAAAGTGGAGGGCGTGAGCAACGCATCCGTAAATCTAGAAAACGCAGAAGCTACTATTGAAATGGAATCACATATTCCTATAGAAAAATTTCAGGAAGCACTAAAAGAGGATGGTGGAGCTTATTCGATTTCAACATCCAAGCCTTCTGACAAACAACCGATGAGGCATTCCTATTATATTGGCGGCATGTCTTGCGATGGTTGCCGCAAACACGTTGAAGAAACCTTGAGCAACGTAAAAGGTGTTTCTAAAGTTTCAGTGGATTTAGAAAAAGAGCAGGCAGAAATCGAAATGGAATCCCATATTCCGTTAGAAAAATTTCAAAAAGCATTAGAAAGTGATGGCGGAGGCTATTCGATTTCAATAGAAAAAAAGAAACATTCAACTTCAAGTAAAACACCGGAAAGTAAACCAAAAAACTCCGCCTCCACGGGAGTTTATTACTGCCCCATGCACTGTGAAGGTGATAAAACCTACGATAAACCAGGCGATTGTCCAGTCTGCGGAATGGACCTTGTAGAAGAAAAAAATTTATCAGCTTCTGCAAGCGATCAATGGACCTGCCCAATGCATCCCGAAATCGTAAAGGATGAAGCGGGAGCCTGTCCCATTTGCGGGATGGATCTTGTCCCGATGCAACCAGATCTTTCTTCCGAAGAAAAAACCTATAAAAAATTACTGAAGAAATTCTGGATAGCAGTTGCTTTCACATTGCCCATTTTCCTGATTGCAATGAGCGAGATGATTCCTAACAATCCATTATATGATGTGATGGAACAGAAATGGTGGAACTGGATCCAGTTTGGCCTTTCCCTTCCTGTGGTATTCTATGCCACTTGGATGTTCTTTGAACGCGCCTATCGCAGTATTAAAACGTGGAATCTCAATATGTTCACGCTCATTGGTATTGGTGCAGGTGTTGCCTGGCTTTTCAGTGTATTTGGGATGTTGTTTCCAGATTTCTTTCCCGAACAATTTAAGACGGAATCTGGCGCAGTCCACGTTTATTTTGAAGCCGCTACCGTGATTCTCACATTAGTATTGATGGGTCAAGTATTGGAAGCTCGTGCACATAGTAAAACCAATTCCGCAGTCAAAGAATTACTAAAACTCGCACCTAATAAAGCGGTGCGTGTAGTAGATGGCAATGAAGAAGAAGTTTCCATAGACCAGATTCAAAAAGAAGATATTTTAAGAGTAAAGCCAGGCGATAAAATTCCCGTGGATGGTGTAATTACAGAAGGAAATACTACCGTAGATGAATCCATGATATCGGGAGAACCTATTCCTGTTGACAAGACCGAAGATGATAAAGTAAGCAGTGGGACCATAAACGGGAATCAATCTTTCTTGATGAAAGCCGAAAAAGTGGGTAGCGACACCCTACTTTCTCAGATTATACATATGGTAAACGATGCCAGCCGCAGTCGTGCGCCTATTCAGAAACTGGCAGATACCGTATCAGGTTATTTTGTTCCAGTAGTGGTTATTATCTCGTTAATTACTTTTGCAGTTTGGGCCATATGGGGACCAGAACCGGCTTATGTATATGCATTGGTCAATGCCATTGCTGTGCTTATTATTGCGTGTCCTTGTGCGTTAGGATTGGCTACACCAATGTCTATAATGGTAGGTGTTGGTAAAGGTGCGCAAAACGGTGTATTGATTAAAAATGCCGAAGCGCTGGAGAAAATGGATAAGGTGAATACACTTATCGTAGATAAAACGGGAACCATTACAGAAGGGAAACCAACAGTTGAAAAAATAGGCGTTTTTGGTTCACATTTTTCTGAAAACGAAATCCTAAAATTCATCGCATCCATAAATAGTTCCAGTGAACATCCGCTTGCAGAAGCTACCGTAAAATATGGTAAGGAACAAAAAACTGAAACATCCAAAACCGAAAACTTCAGTGCAGTGACAGGCAAAGGTGTAGAAGGAACTGTTGATGGCAAAAAGCTTGATTTAGGGAATACAAAGATGATGGAGTATGCAAATGCTACAATATCATCAGAAATGGAAACCGAAGCGCAATCCTTTCAGAAACAAGGCAAAACTGTTTCATATTTGGCAGTAGATGGCAAAGTATCTGGTTATGTTGTTATTGGCGATAAAATTAAAAAAACTAGTGCCAAAGCGATTAAAGAACTTCAAGACAAAGGTATTTTAGTAATAATGCTCACAGGCGATAATCACGATACTGCACAAGCCGTTGCGAGTGAACTGAATCTTGCCGACTTTGAAGCAGGAATGTTACCGGAAGACAAGTTGGAAGAAGTCAAAAAACTACAGGAGCAAGGGAGAGTAGTTGCAATGGCAGGTGATGGGATTAACGATGCGCCGGCACTTGCCAAAAGTGATGTAGGAATCGCGATGGGAACGGGAACCGATGTAGCGATAGAAAGCGCAATGATCACATTAGTAAAAGGCGATCTGCACGGTATTGTAAAAGCACGGAACTTAAGCGATGCCGTAATGAGAAATATCAAACAGAACCTGTTTTTTGCCCTAATATACAATACGCTTGGCGTTCCAATCGCAGCAGGGGTGCTATTTCCATTTTTCGGGATATTGTTATCGCCTATGATCGCTGCATTGGCAATGAGTTTTAGCTCTGTTTCAGTAATAGTAAACGCCTTGAGGTTGCGAACAAAAGCAATTAATTAATAACTATCAAAACCAAGAAAAGATGGAACACAATGACGAAATGAATCAAAAATCAAAGAATAAAAATCATTACACCAAATTTATAGGAATGTTGGCAGCATCCTTTGTGGCCATGTATATCACGATGTATTTAAACACGTATGCCATCGATCACGTTTATTTTAGCTTGACGCGTTTCTATATGACATGTTTAGGAATTTCTGCAATGGCAATCATAATGTTTATGGCGATGCGAAATATGTACAAAAACAAAAAGAAGAATATTGCTATTATTATTGGTAGTATTGCTCTATTTGTAAGCGCTTTAGGGTTGGTACGCGCACAAGCACCAATCGTTGGGGATGTACTTTGGATGAAAGCGATGATTCCCCACCATTCTATCGCGATTCTAACCAGTGAGCGTGCAGACATAAAAGACCCTGAAGTAAAAAAACTTGCCGAGGATATCATCAAAGCTCAAAAAAAGGAAATTGAAGAGATGAAACAAATGATCATTCGTTTACAAAATTAAAATTAGAAATTATGAATAAGACTATTTTATATATAGGAATTGCAGCTGTAGTCGGTCTTTTGGCTGGCTGGCTAATATTTGGCGATAACAGTAATGATTCTATGTCAAACAAGACTGTATCCAATATGCCTGATACCCACGATCATTCTGACGAAACCGCCAACCAAATGTGGACCTGCTCCATGCACCCGCAAATTATGCAGACTGAACCGGGAGATTGCCCTATTTGTGGGATGGAACTCATTCCCGCCGAATCCGGGGCTGATGGTCTTTCTGCAAATGAAATTAAAATGACCAAAAATGCAATGGCATTAGCAAATATTCAAACAACCACAATTGGTAATGCTATTAGAGAAAGTGGTAATACCATCTCATTATCTGGTAAAATTGTAGAAAACCAAGAAGCAAATACTGTACAGGCCAGTTATTTTGATGGTAGGATTGAAAGTCTCAATATTAATTATGAAGGCCAGGAAGTACGCAAGGGACAGCTTTTAGCTACAATATACTCGCCTAATCTGGTAGCGGCACAGCAGGAACTTATTACGGCAGCATCACTTAAGGAGACGCAGCCAGAACTTTATAATGCCGTTAGAAATAAATTGAAACTTTGGAAACTTTCAGAAAGCCAAATCAATAGTATTGAAGAATCAGGGAAAATCAGTGAGAACTTTCCGATTTATGCCACTGTTTCCGGTACGGTTTCAGAAAAAATGACAGCAGAAGGCGATTACGTAAAACAGGGNCAGCCTATTTTAAAATTAAACAACTTAANTACGGTTTGGGCGGAGTTTGATGCTTACGAAAATCAAATTTCGCAATTTGAAAAAGGNCAGNAAATAAAAATGACNACCAATGCCTATCCCAATNANGAATTCGATGCTACCATATCTTTTATTGATCCGGTATTAAACACCCAAACTAGAATAGTAACNGTAAGNGCTACTATACAAAATAAAAATAACCTGTTGAAACCGGGTATGTTCGTTACAGGTAGGGTTGAAGGTATTGAGGTTTCTGGCGAGCAACAGCTTCTTGTACCGGCATCGGCTGTAATGTGGACAGGAGAACGTTCATTGGTGTATATTAAAACTAATCCTGACGAACCTGTTTTTGAAATGCGGAAAGTAACCATAGGTAACAGAAATGGTGAAACTTATACCATTACAGATGGACTTGAAAATGGAGATGAAATCGTAACCAATGGCACCTTTACAGTAGATGCGGCCGCCCAATTACGAGGTAAGAAATCTATGATGAATCAAAAAGGCGGAAAAACAACGACAGGGCACGAAGGCCATGCAGGGATGCAGCAAGCCAATACCGAAACACCTGGTAACAACGTTGATCATACAAAAATGAAAGAAAGAATCGATGTTTCTGCCAAGTTTCAAAAGCAGTTAAAACAGGTTTTTGATGGGTATATTAACTTAAAAAATGCCTTGGTGAATGACAATGCGAAAAACGCGCAAGAGACTGCGGAAAATATTGGTAAAAGTTTGAGCGAAGTAGATATGAATTTATTGGAAGATCAAGAAGCCCATAAGCATTGGATGACCATTCAAAAAGAATTAAAATCATCGGCAAAGGGCATTTTTGCTTCTTCAGATATCAAAAATCAAAGAGATCATTTTAAACATTTATCTGCCCATATGATAAGCAGTGTCCAGCTCTTTGGGGTAAATCAAAAAGCCTACAGCCAGTTTTGTCCTATGGCCAATAGTAATAATGGCGCCTATTGGTTGAGCCTGGAAAAGGAAATTCGCAATCCATATTATGGACAAGCCATGTTGACCTGTGGTGAGATTAGAGATACTTTTGAGTAATTATTTTGAAAGTGAGCTTCGAAAAATAGAGCCTTTTTTTACTTGACAATAGAATTAAGATAATGAGTGAAAATAGAAGAAATAGGAGGAAAAATAAAGAGAGAGAAGAAGTGAAACCAAAAAATAGTACCATTACCAAAAAAGATAAAATTTATGGTATTATTGCTATGGTCGTTATATTTCTCGTAGCCTTAATAGCGGCCATCTATGTGAACTGGTAAGGACACCTTTAAAATCGATAAATAATTTTTATTTTGGTCAGTTTTTAAGGAGGACTTCATTATATGTATGCTCCCGAATCTTTGAAAAAACATTCGAGAACTCCCGGAGGTTTCAATTGTTAAATGATGAAATTTAATCTTTAGAAAATGAATTGAATTGAGACCTCCAAATTTCGTTTTTCATTAAAAGCACTTGCTAGGTAATTGATTGTAACTCGGTAAGTAATTCTTTTAAAGTATATGAAAACATTGATAATCAGAATCCTAATAAGTTGTGGGATAGTCCTCTTTTTTTGATTTTTTCGTCAGATTTCATAAGATTCGTTTTAGATTTACTTCTCATAGCTCCGTCCTCAGTACCTTTTTTTGGTGCTGATACATTTTCAATATTTGAAATTAAGAAGGACTTAAAAAGGGAGNNCTGTGCTTCCCAGCAGNACGGGAAGAGCAAACGGAATAGAAAGCAGAAATNGAGCATGCTGTGTAANNCCTTTGNAGGGAAGCTCTTTGCCNGGAATGNAGNCCTTCGACTAAGCTCAGAACAGGCTGTTTTGCGAAATGGAGCGGCAATTTGCTGACCGGTTATGAAAACGGATTATCCTCTTGAAGTAGGATTTAAGGCGGACTTAACTTCGAAGGTGTAGATGGGAATGCCTGTGCTGAGTTTGACCGAAGTAGAGTTTGGCCGCTTCCCGACTTTTTTCGGGAACAAGCGGACAAGTGGAATGGAAATCGGAAGCTTTGGGGTCGTGTACAAGACCTTTGTAATGAAGCGCTTTTCCCGGAATGAAGTTATTTGCGGAATGCAGGGGAATGGGCTGAATGGATCGTGCAAAACGACANTAAAAAGCCCCCTTANAAATAAGGAGGCNATTTATTACAGCTACTACTTCTGAATTATTTTCTTTTTTTTATCATCAATTCATATACACAAGGAATAACCACTAAATTTAATATNGTGGCGGATAGCAAACCGCCCAAAATCACAACCGCCATCGGGCTTTGGATTTCACTTCCGGGTTCACCGCCTTTCAAGGCTAAAGGAATCAAGGCCAATCCGGTAGTAAATGCGGTCATTAAAATAGGGTTCAGCCTATCCAATGCCCCGGTCTTGATTAGTTCAAAACCTTGCATTCCTTCCTTTCTCAGATCTTCATACCTGGAAACCAACAAGATCCCGTTACGAGTTGCAATACCAAAAAGGCTTATAAACCCTATAGTCGCTGCGATACTGATAATTCCAGAGGTGAAATACACAATCAAAATACCTCCAATCAAAGCCAAAGGCAAGTTAATTAAGACCACAAAGGCCAATTTCACATCCTTGAATTCATAATAGAGCAAGAGAAAGATTATCGCAATCGCCACAATCGAGCTTATCAAAAGCAACTGCGATGCTTTCGATTCACTTTTAAATTGTCCACCGTATTCCACGCGATAGCCTTCGGGCATCGAGATATTCTGGTTTACGGTTTGCTTTATCTCTTCCACCGCACCCCGTAAATCGCGCCCCTGAACATTGGCCGCGACCACAATTTTACGCTGTACGTCTTCACGGCTAATCTTATTTGGACTGCTTACCGATTGAATAGTGGCCAGTTCACCTAAATTGGTCTGTCCGCCATTGGGAAGGCTTATCAGGGTTTTGTCCATCGTTTCAATATTATCCCGAAAGCGTTTCTGATAGCGTACCACCAAATCGAAGTATTTTTGTCCTTCGTAAATTTCGCCCGCTTCTTCGCCAGCATAAGCAATATCCACCTGCTCCATCAGGTCGCCTACAGTCATCCCATAAGCCGATAGGATTTGCCGTTTGGGTTTAATGCGGATTTGCGGAACTTCTATTTGCTGGTCAACCGCTACATCTGCAAGCCCTTCAATATCTTTGATGTTCTGCTCTACACTTTTGCCCACCTCGAACAAGCCTTGTAGGTCGGGTCCAAAAATCTTGATGGCGATGTTTGCACGTGTACCGGACAGCATATGGTCAATACGGTGGGCTATGGGCTGTCCCAGGGTGATATTTACGCCAGGGACAATGCTCAATTTATTTCGGACCTCTTCAAAAAACTCATCCTTGCTTTTATCTCCAAGGTCAAATGGTACATCGATTTCAGCCGCGTTTACACCTTGAGCGTGTTCATCGAGTTCGGCACGGCCCGTTCTTCGGGTTACCACTTCCACTTCGGGAAGATCCAACAGGATTTCCTCCACCAGTTTTCCGGTTTTGTTGCTTTCTTGTAAAGACATTCCTGGTGGGCCTACCACGCTGATGACCAATGAACCTTCGTTGAATTCCGGCAAAAAGCTTCGACCCAGTTGGGTCACGACCAACAGGCTCAACACAAAGGCGATGACCGTTACCCCGATTATGGTTTTTGGGATTTTGGTCGCTCTTGTCAGGACATTGGAATAGTGTTTTTGCAGCCATCGCTCCACCCGTGTTCCTTCGGATTGTTTTTTCAGCAATTTTTCATTTTTCAATAAATAGGAACAAAGTACCGGGGTTACGGTTACGGCAACAACCAGGGAGGTCAATACGGAAGTCACAAAAGCGATACCCAATGGTTTTAAAAGTCTGCCTTCCATTCCGCTCAAAAAGAATAACGGGATAAACGATACGATGATGATCAGGGTCGCAATGATGATCGAACTTCGTATCTCCACCGAAGCATCACGGACAACTTTTAATGTTGGTTCGCGCTCATTCTTCGGCTTTCTCACATTTTCGCGCAGGCGTTTATAGACATTTTCCACGTCGATAATGGCATCGTCCACCAAGGCACCGATGGCGATGGCCATACCGCCCAGGCTCATCGTATTGATGGTGTAGCCCAATAATTTGAGCACAATGATGGATACCAATAAGGAAATAGGAATCGCCAAGAGCGAAATCAAGGTGGTACGCCAGTTCATCAAGAAAATGAACAGGATGATGGCCACGAAAAACGCACCTTCGAGCAAGGTCTGGTTTAAGTTGCTGATGGAAGCATCGATAAAATCGGACTGCCTGAAAATCTGACTTTTGATTTCCACACTTTTAGGCAGCGTGGATTCCAAATCGGCAATGGCTTCATCCAAACGCTCGGTCAATTCTAAGGTATTGACATCAGGTTGTTTTGCAATAGTCAGAATTACCGCAGGATTTGCGTTTAACGAACCATCACCAATCTTGTCCGCGGCACCTATTTGCACCGTTGCTACGTCTTTGATTTTAATGGTCTGCCCGTTCACTTGTTTTAAAACGGCTTCCTGTAAATCCTCTAAGACGTATGCACGACCGCTTCCCTTAATGATGTACCGATTTCCATATTGGTTTACGATACCTCCAGGCGCGTTTACGTTGGCTTGCTGTACGTGCTCCACCAAATCGTTCAGGCTCACATCGTAATGTTTCATCTTTTCGGGATTCGCAAACACCTGGTACTGCTTGTAATCGCCCCCGATGACCACGACATTGGCAATACCGCCAATGGCCTTGATGCGCGGTCGTATCGTCCAATCGGACAAGGTTCGCACTTCCATAGGCGATAAACTATCGGAAGTCACGCCCAACAACATTATTTCCCCCATTATGGAAGAAATAGGAGCCATTGTGGGCGCACCAATGCCTTCGGGAAGGTTCTCGCGTACCATCGGGATACGTTCACTCACGATTTGCCGCGCGCGGTAGATGTCCGTTCCCCATTCAAATTCTACCCATACTATGGAAATTCCCGCCGCTGAAGAAGAACGGATCCTCCGTACATCGGGCGAACCGTTCAGGGCGGTTTCCAGTTGATAGGTCACTAATTTTTCCACTTCCTCGGATTCCATTCCGTGGGCTTCCGTTAAAATGGTAACCGTAGGTGCCGTGAGGTCTGGAAAAACGTCCACGTTCATGGTACGGGCAAAATAGATTCCCGCCGCGCTCAGCACCACAGCTCCTAATAACACGAGCAATCGGTTATGGAGTGATATCGATAATATTTTGTTTAACATCTCTTATATATTTTTTAATGGTCGTGGCCGTGTGCAGGCGTTGAACCGGACATTGATGCCATTTTTACTTGATAGGCCCCTTGGGTAACAACCATCTCGCCGGTTTCAAGGCCGGTAAGAACTTCAGCATTCCGGCCATTTCGCTTCCCTATTTTTACAAGCCTACGCTCAAAGCTTTCGCCCGAAAGCTGTACGATGACGGAATAGCTACCGTAATCCTCCAGAAGTGCATTGACCGGAACGGTCGTACTTTTTTGGGCATTTCCCATTGCTATCTGTACTTCAGTAAGGCTGCCTTCCGGCATATCTACTTCTTCGTTCACTTGTGCATAAATGGAAATCATCGGGTTATCGCGCTCCACGTCCTTACCGATAGAAAGAACAGAGCCACCACTATCGTTTACGTTTTTCCATTGGGAGTCCTCGGTCTGGAACCAAATGCCCTCCAGGTTCTCCATGGACAAACCTGAAGAGGGTGCGACCTGGGTTTTGAGCATTTTGGACTGATGTGTCCCAATGCTGATCAGGGGTTCTCCCTGTGCCGCATAATCGCCGTTGGATACGTTTATAGCTTTAATAAAGCCATCAAAAGGCGCACGTACCTGTTTTCCGCTACCCGAGACACCTGCGGACAGGCTTTCGTAATTGGATTTGGCAATCAGGTAATCGCTTTCCACTATTTCAAATTCGGATTTTGGTACGATCTTCGACTCATAGAGCTCTTTTTTACGCTCGTACTCCGATTTTGCCTGTTGGAATTTCGCTTTCGCGGAAGCGATTTCAGCACCCAGATTATTGGTTGCCAAGCCACTGCTGCTTAAGGTCATCAACAATTGCCCTTTTTTTACTGGTGTCCCTTCGGTTAGGTTTTCCATTGCGAAATCCACCACTCCGTCGGCGTTTGCCACAAGGGATTTGGCCGAACCGGGCGATGGCATCCAAACCCCGGAAGTATTGATAACATCATAAATGGTATCTTTCATTACCGGAGCGGTCTGAAAGCCTATTTTCCAGGCCTGTTCCTTTAAAAAAGAAATACTGCCG
>JGI1221J11331_1000814_pt1 | contig 10562 bp, 10 predicted proteins | sample LakVidmifraction_4_FD_11331 | JGI IMG/M metagenome (IMG submission 11331) | reverse complement strand
AGTTTGGAGTTTGGAGTTTGGAGTTTGGAGTTTGGAGTTTGGAGTTTGGAGTTTGGAGTTTGGAGTTTGGAGTTTGGAGTTTGGAGTTTGGAGTTTGGATTGAATCCATAAAAAAATGCGGTCCGAAAATATTTCCAAACCGCATTCTTATAAAAGTTGAAAAATTATTTACTCCTTTTCAATAACTTTTTTTGTTTCAGTTTTCTTTGTTTCAGTTTTCTTTTCTGAAGCGACTGGTGCATTCAACTTTTGGCTCATTTCCATCGATAATGAAGAACGATCAAAAGTAATTTTTCCTGAGCCGGTTTCTATAACCACTGAATTGTTTTTTTCGCTAAAATCGACAATTTTACCGTGCATTCCGCTTTTGGTAACAATGCGATCTCCTTTTTTTAAGTTGGAAGCAAAGACTTTTTCTTGTTTAGCTTTTTTCATTTGTGGGCGTATCATAAAAAAATACACTACCACAAACATTAAAATAATTGGTGCAAACTGCGTTATTTGATCCATAAATAGGTTTAATTGCTTTTATCCGGCCGGATTAGTATCGGCTTCAACAAATGCTTTGATTCTTAAAACTTGTGTACCTTTTTCGGTATTAGCGGTAACGGTAACGGTTTTGGTGACTTGTCCTTGCCCTGAACCATCAAATTTTACGGTCATTTCTCCTGTTTCTCCAGGTGCGATAGTCTCATTTTTAGGATAGGAAGGTATAGTACATCCACAAGAACTGCTCGCATTGGTAATTACCAATGGTGCTTTTCCTGTATTGGTAAATTTAAACACGTGCTCTACATTGGTGCCTTTTGCCAGATTTCCGAAATCAAATTCTTCTTCTTCAAAAGTCATTACAGGGAAGTTCACCACCTGGGCATCGCGCTCTGCAGAAGCTTCCACGTTTTCGGCTTTCACCTTGCTTGATGCGTCATCTTTGCAGGAAGTAAACAGCATGGCCCCAACGGCCGCTAACATTAAGATTCCTTTTTTCATAATAAATAATTTTAAATTAATTTATAAAAATACTAAATTTTCTTGATTACAGAAGCCCCCGGCCTATTTTATTTAAGCGATTTTCCTCCTGGTATTCTTTAGACAACTTGTCTAAAACCCCATTTATAAATATACTGCTTTTTGGGGTGCTGTATTCCTTGGCAATTTCCAAATATTCGTTAATTGTCACCTTGACCGGAATAGAAGAAAAGTTCAAAAATTCGCAAAGCGCCATTTTTATAAGAATAGTATCAATTTCGGCAATTCTTTCCTTATCCCAATTGGGGGTTTTCCCTTGCATTTCATTTGATAATTCCTCGTCATTTATATAGACCTTTCTCAATAGATCTGTGCCAAACTCTTCATCTTCCGGACTTTTAAAAAGCTTGGGGAGTTTTAATTCCTGCGGGGAAGACTCTTTTAATTTTTTAAGAAATTTCAAGATTGCCGTATTGACAATTGGCAGATCATCCACCCAGGTCAGTTTTGTGTCCTCAAGATAATCGTACAACTTGTCATTGGGGGCGATAAATTCCTTCAGCATAAGAATTACAAAATCCTTATCTTCATTAAAATCTGAAGTACGGGTAGCCATATAATCATTGAAAGCATCGCTTTCCATGATTTTTGCCCATAAAATCGACACGTATTCGTTATCCCTGCTCCAATGTGAAATAGCACGCTCTTCACAGGCATTTTGAAAGTCGATATTGTCTTCCAGCATTTGGATCACCTTATTATTTACAAACTTCAGGTTTGGATTGAGCTCATCCTGGGTTGGCAAAAACTTTTTTTGTGATTTTTCCAGATAACCTTCGGAATAGGATCTGATCTCAATGATTAATTTTAAAAGCAGCAAAAACAAATCGTACATTTCCTTCATACTTTTTTGAAGGAATTTCTCTTCTGCATTAAAATTTTTGTTTTGGCTTTGATGGAATGCGTAAAGCGATTGCATTACCTTAACTCGAATATGTCTTCTGGTTAACATAGCTGTAAAAGAACTTTTAAAAATTAGCAAGGCGAAAGAACCCTCTTTCGCCTTGCAAAAATAGTATTTATTTCAAACTCCTTAGTTCAAATTCTCCCTTTTTCTGTCATCAATTCTTTGTTGGGCGATTTTCAGGGCTGCATTGTGAGTTGTGATCCCACTGCTTTCGGCCATTTTCAATATCTCGAGGGTAGTATTGTAAATATTTTCTGTTTTTCGAATAATCTCTTTTTTGTCATATCCTTCCAATTCGGCATATACATTTATGATCCCTCCGGCGTTAATCAAAAAGTCCGGAGCATATACAATGCCTTTATCCTGAAGAATCTTCCCGTGGCGTACTTCATCTTCCAATTGGTTATTTGCTGCCCCCGCGATAATGGAAGCTTTGATCTTGCCAATGGTTTCGTCGTTAATGGAGGCTCCTAAAGCACAGGGCGCATAAATATCCACATCGGCGCTGTAAATGTCATCGGTATAAATTTTGGCTCCGTATTTTTTGCTCACCTCTTCCAATTTTGGAAGATTGATGTCACTTATAAAAATCTCAGCACCTTCATTAGACAAATGTTCTACCAATGCTTCTCCCACATGACCAATTCCCTGAACCATAACTTTCTTCCCTTCAAGGTCATCATTGCCATATTTGTATTGTGCAGCCGCCTTCATTCCCATAAACACGCCATAGGCAGTAATAGGTGAAGGATTTCCCGCTCCTCCTTTTGATTCTGAAATACCGGTTACATAAGGAGTTACTTCCCGTACCGTATCCATATCCTGAGTATCCATCCCGACATCTTCTGCGGTGATATATTTTCCGCTTAGGGAATGTACAAACTCGCCAAATTTGCGCATTAATTCGGGCGTTTTTTGAGTTTTGGAATCTCCAATTATCACGGCTTTCCCACCACCAAGATTCAACCCGGTAATAGCGCTTTTAAAAGTCATTCCACGTGATAATCTTAAGGCATCGTTCAAGGCTTCCCATTCATTGGCATAATTATACATTCTTGTACCGCCCAAAGCAGGTCCTAAAACGGTGTTATGAATACTTATTATTGCCTTTAAACCTGTATCTTTGTCGTTGCAAAAAACAACTTGCTCGTGATTATCAAAGGACAACTGACCGAAAACCGGCGCAGTTTTTTTAAGTTCATTTGCGTCTAAAAGGTCAACTTGCATAAATTATATTTTTAAAAATTAGATTTTCTGTTTTATAAAAATCAACATGCAAAATTAAGGAATATTTTAATTTTCCCGGCAATTTGATTCAAAAAAATGCGAATATCACAAAAAAGTCAAGGGAATCAATATATATGAAAGAATTAAAACATCTCAATAAATATTTTTATAAGTATAAGTGGCAATTAATTTTAGGCTTCATCATTACAATCGTGGCAAGAATATTTGCGCTTTATCCAATACAATTTATTGGGGATTCCACCAATGTTATTCAAAGGTATGTAGAGGGTGAAATCACCGATCCCGCAGCTTTACGTCAGGAATTATTCTATAATATTTTACTCATTATTGGAGCTACCCTTATTTCGGCATTTCTCACATTTTTAATGCGTCAAACCTTTATAGTGGTATCCCGGCATATGGAATATGACCTGAAAAATGAAGTGTACCAACAATATCAAAACCTCTCGCTAAATTTTTATAAAAAGAACCGTACCGGCGATTTAATGAACAGAATAAGCGAAGATGTATCCAAAGTACGCATGTACCTTGGCCCCGCGATTATGTACAGCGTAACTACTATTACTTTATTTGTGGTGGTGATTTGGTACATGGTCAATACCGCTCCCCTTTTAACGCTTTACACGCTGGCCCCGCTGCCATTTTTGTCTTTTGCCATCTATAAACTCAGTGTGGCCATTCATAACCGAAGCACTATCGTGCAGCAATATTTATCAAAATTAAATACCTTTACTCAGGAAAGTTTTAGCGGGATCTCGGTGATAAAATCTTACGGACTGGAACCCCTTACCAATCAAAATTTCACAGAACTCTCCAACGGAAGCAAACAAAAAAACCTGGATTTGGTTAAGGTTCAGGCTTTCTTTTTCCCAATGATGGTTTTGCTTATAGGAGTGAGCAACACCCTTGTGATCTTTATTGGTGGGCGGCAGGTAATAAGCGGGGAAATTGAAAATATCGGGATCATCGTAGAATTTTTGCTGTATGTAAATATGCTTACCTGGCCGGTAGCTACCGTGGGATGGGTAACATCTATCATTCAGCAGGCCGAAGCATCTCAGGCGCGTATCAACGAATTTCTAAAGCAAGAGCCGCAAATTAAAAACCTTCAGAAAAATATCGAACCTGTACCTGGTGATATCGCTTTTAAAAATGTGACTTTCACCTATGAAGACACTAATATAACCGCCCTTAAAAATCTTTCATTTTCAGTCAATCGTGGAGAAACCCTTGCCATTATAGGAAAAACAGGCTCCGGAAAATCGACAATTCTGGAATTGATAGACAGGTTGTATGATGTGGACGAGGGGGAAATCCTGATTGACGGAAAAAATATCCGGGACATCAACCTTTACAATCTCAGGAACAGCATTGGTTATGTACCCCAGGATGCCTTCCTCTTCAGTGATTCAATAAGGAATAACATCAGGTTCGGGAAAACTGACGCGACAGACGAAGAAGTGATTGCAGCCGCGAAAAATGCTTCGGTACATAAAAACATAATGAAGTTCAGTAAATGCTATGACACTGTGCTGGGAGAACGGGGAATCACCCTGTCCGGCGGACAAAAACAACGGGTTTCCATAGCCCGGGCCATTATCCACGATCCCCAAATCTTACTTTTTGACGACTGCCTTTCAGCCGTTGACACGGAAACTGAAGAGAAAATTTTAAACAACCTCTTCAAAATTTCAAAAAATAAAACCACCATAATTGTAAGTCATAGGATCTCTTCGGCAAAAAATGCCGATAAAATTATTATCCTTGAAGATGGTGCAATCGTGCAGCAAGGAAGCCATCATGAGCTTATTCAACAGGAAGGATATTACAAAAAACTTTATGCAAAGCAATTAAGTGAAAAAGAAATGTGAAAATTTGTTGTGAAATGTTAAAAATTTTTAGATTTTTGATCAATGGTTAATACAAACAATTAAGATTTATTTTATGAGTGAAAATGGAATGATGGAGAAGGATGAAATATTCTCTAAAGTATTACGAGCTGGAAGACGCACCTATTTTTTTGATGTAAGGGCCACCAAAGCTGATGATTATTACCTCACGATTACTGAGAGTAAAAAATTTACCAATGCCGATGGATCTTTCCATTACAAAAAGCACAAGATCTATTTGTATAAAGAAGATTTTGAAGGCTTTTCTGAAATCTTAAATGAGATGACAGATTACATCGTCAACGAAAAAGGCGAAGAGGTAATAAGCGACAGGCATCAAAAAGATTTCAAAAAAGAATTTCAGGAAGCAGAGGTAGAATCTGAAAACAATCCCTCTCCCGAAAAATTTACCGACATCAAATTTGAAGATATTTAACCGGTAAAAACAAATTTATAAAACCACCACCTTGAGAAATCTGGGTGGTTTTTTATTTTGATGTCGTGGATACCTAAAGTCGCTTTTCTTTTAAAGAATCTAATTAAAAAAAAACATTTTTAAGTTATTCCCCTTAAATACAGAAGTCTCTAATATTTATTGTTAATTTTACTTCTTCAAATATCATAATGACGATGTGCCAGAGTAGCCCTGATCCTGAATTTATATTTTGAAGTTTCTTGAATCCTTCGAATGGTTCGGTAAATTTACTTTCAAAATCCGAAAATTTCCTTTTTGGTTAAGCCTGTTGGCAGTTTTTCTGGTAATTTTTGACCTGGGATTTAAAAAAAGCCCACAAACAGAAGATTCACTTATTACATTTTATATGTATGCCTTAATAGTAGGTTGCATATCAATAGGACTGCGCTACCTGCTTTTCTCAGGCAGACCGGGTATCAAGGTAAGAATCATCGACATTATTTTACTCACGTTGTTCCTATTTCTGATCTTACTTAAAATAGATTTTATAGCAGATCATCTTGGCTCTTTATCTTTTTTTAATAAAAAGGGATGGTTACACCTGGCATTATTGCTCTATTTCATAAGAGAATATTCTTCCTTAAAAATTGATTTCAACAGGCAATACTTAAATCCCGCACAATTATTTATAGTCAGTTTTCTTTTGATAATACTATCTGGAATCTTTTTACTGTTATTGCCAAATGCTACGTATTCCGGAATTTCCCTGGTAGATGCCTTATTTACCTCCACAAGCGCAGTATGTGTTACAGGGCTTATAGTTGTAGATACCGGAAGTTTCTTTACCCAATTCGGGCAGAATGTCATCCTTGTTTTAATTCAGTTGGGGGGAATAGGGATTATGACCTTTGCCAGTTACTTCAGTCATTTTTTCCGGGGGCAAAGTTCCTATGCGAACCAGCTCACCATGCGGGATGTGACCAATTCAGAAAAAATTGGGGAAGTCTTCTCTGTACTAAAAAAAATTATCACCATTACTTTTTCAATAGAACTTTTAGGAGCGATATTAATCTTCTTTAGTCTTGACAATTTCCACTTCACATCTTTTGCAGATAAATTTTTCTTTTCCATATTCCATTCAATTTCCGGATTTTGCAATGCGGGATTTTCAACCCTTGAAAATAGTCTTTATGAACCCGGGTTTCAGTTTAATTATCCGTTGCATTTAATTATCGCTCTCTTGTTCATCCTGGGAGGATTAGGATTCCCCATTGTATTAAATATAATTACCTATTTCCGATATTTAATTATCAACAGGATTTTGCGCGTTGGTAATAACCAAACACCCCTTCACCGTCCCTGGGTAATTAATATCAATACCCGGATCGTTATGGTTACCACCTTCTTACTCCTATCTTTAGGAACTTTATTTTTCTATATCCTGGAATACAACAATACCCTTGCTGTACATCCTTCAGAATTCGGCAAAATTGTAACAGCCTTCTTTGGAGCGGCTACCCCCCGGACGGCTGGTTTTAATTCAGTAGATACATCTGCTTTACATTTTATTACCCTCATGATGATTATCCTTTTGATGTGGATTGGAGCCTCCCCCGCATCAACAGGTGGTGGTATTAAAACCAGTACTTTTGCCATAGCTATATTAAACTTTTTTAGCCTGGCAAAAGGAAAAAACAGGATAGAAATTTACCGAAGGGAAATTGCTGATATTTCAATACACCGATCTTTTGCAATTATTTCACTTTCCTTTTTGGTCATAGGAATATCTGTTATGTTTATTGTTGCTTTTGAACCGGAACAAACCTTGCTTAAAATTGCTTTTGAGTCCTTTTCAGCCTATAGTACGGTTGGTTTAAGTATGGGATTAACCCCCAGCCTTTCCGATTACAGTAAATTAGTACTTATTGCTACCATGTTTATTGGAAGAGTAAGTATGCTCACCATATTAATAGCACTTATGAGAAGAGTTAAACATTTAAATTACAGATATCCTACAGAAGAAATATTGATAAATTAAAAATTACAGCAATGAAATATATTATTATAGGACTTGGTGATTTTGGGTCTTCCCTGGCCCAGAAACTCACTGAAAAAGGAAATGAAGTAATAGGCGTTGATCTCAAGATGGACAAAGTTGATGCATTAAAAGATAAGATCACTCATGCTATTTGTTTGGATTCAACAGATATTAACGCGGTATCCAACCTGCCTTTAAATGATACCGACATCGTGATCGTGGCAATTGGAGAAGATAAAGGGGCCCTTATTATGGCCACTGCGCTCATGAAACAATTAAAGGTAAAACGCCTTATAAGCAGAGCCGCAAGCCCATTACAGGAAATGGTTCTGGAGGCAATTGGTGTAGATGAAATTATTCATCCGGAAGAAGAAACAGCTGAACGTTGGGCAAAAAAACTAAACCTGCAAGGGGTGATAGATTCTTTTGAACTCACCGGACATCACAGTGTTGTGGAAGTTGTTGTTCCAAAAAAATACGTAGGAAAAACTCTCAGGGAGATAGATTTAAGAAAGAAATATAAAATTATGGTTTTAACCACCATGAAGGTCATTGAAGGAACTAATGCCTTGGGTGCTACAAAAAAAATAACTCAGGTCCAGGGCGTAGCAGGTTCTGAAACCGTTTTAAATAAGGATGATGTGATGGTACTTTATGGAAATAATTCTGATATTAAAGAATTAATTGAAAAAAGCAAAGCCGAATAATCTGATCAAATTTAAAACATTGGGGCCAATTCCAAATGGGAGTTGGTTTAAACATTAATTACATAATCAACTTATTTTATTTCCCACCCCCGAAAGCTATAGGAATCGTAATTCCACGCAGATAATTATGGATTTATCTTTCCTTTTCCCTTTTTACTTTTTCACTTCCTCCTTCGTACTTCAAAAAGTTTCTTTTCTATATTCTTTTTTCTCTTCGTACTTCTAACTTCGGTTCACCCCACCCTCAACCCGTTCTCAACTTTAAGATCAGGATTGAGAAGAACGATGTCGTTTCCGTTGCCCACAGCTCCTAAAACCAAACATTCGCTCATAAAATTGGCGATCTGCTTTTTGGGGAAATTGACCACCGCCACAATTTGCTTTCCCAATAGATCCTCTTTGGAATAGCGATTTGTAATCTGGGCAGATGATTTCCTGACCCCGATCTCAACTCCAAAATCGATTATTAACCGGTAAGCAGGTTGCTTTGCCTCCGGAAAATCCAGTACTTCTGATATGGTGCCGATTCGCATCTCAACTTTTTCAAAATCATTCCAGGTTATTTCCATAGTTTCTGTTATATATTCTTCCTGTAATTAAAAAAATATCACACAGCAATCCGAAGATCAATTGTTCGTGCATCTGCCTGCCGGCAAAGGAAAGCTAAGGCTAATTTTTAGAGATTGTACTTCTCAATAGAAAAGCCATCTAATGTTAACTAACTTGATAAGTCTAAGATATTTATAAAATAAACATGTTAAATTTGTGATCACACAATTCAATTCATACTTAAACCTTTAACAATGGCCTCAACTGCATCAACAATGCTCCCTTTGGGAACCAAAGCACCGGAATTTGTTCTCTCCGATTCCATCAGTGGCAAACTATTAAGTTTAGAAGAATTAAAAGGTGAAAAAGGTACGGTAATTATGTTTATTTGCAACCATTGCCCGTATGTGAAACATGTAAATGAAGAAATTGTCAGGCTGGCCAATGATTACAGGGTTTCAGGATTCGGGTTTATCGCGATCATGAGCAATAATGTTGAAGATTATCCGGAAGATCACCCGAAGTTGATGAAGAAAACTGCAGAAAAATATCATTATCCCTTTCCTTATTTATACGACAAAACTCAGGAGGTCGCCAGGGCTTACGATGCCGCCTGTACCCCCGATTTCTATTTATTCGATTCAGAATTAAAACTCATTTACCGTGGGCAGCTGGATGAATCCCGTCCGGGTAATGGGATCCCGGCAAATGGCAGGGATCTGCGTGAAGCCTTGGATTCGGTTTTGAACAACGGAAAAGTTCCTCAACCCCAAAAACCTGGAATGGGCTGTGGTATCAAGTGGAAGAAAAAAAATTGATGCGTTGAATCGTTGATTTGTTAATTTGTGATTCGTTAATTCGTTGATTTATTAATATGAAATATGGAGATTTGAGATTTGAGATTTGAGATTTTCGAACCCCCGTGTCTATGCTATTTATGCATGGACAAACACTAAACGTTAAACGTTGAACTTTGAACACTGAACTTTCCTCTCGTCTCTTTGTTAATTTGTGATTCGTTAATTTGTGATTTGTTGATTTGTTGATTTCTTAATATAAAATATGGAAATTTGAGATTTTCGAACCCCAGTGTCTATGCTATTTATGCATGGTCAATGGACAAACACTAAACGTTAAACGTTGAACTTTGAACACTGAACTTTCCTCTCGTCTCTTTGTTAATTTGTAATTCGTTAATTTGTGATTTGTTGATTCGTTGATTTCTTAATATAAAATATGGAAATTTGAGATTTTCGAACCCCCGTGTCAATGCTATTTAGGCATGGACAAACACTAAACGTTAAACGTTGAACTTTGGACTTTGAACTTTCCTCTCGTCTCCCTTTGTTAAATTGTGATTCGTTAATTTGTGATTTGTTGATGCGTTGAATCGTTGATTCGTTGATTCGTTGATTTCTTAATATGAAATATGAAAATTTTAGATTTTCGAACCTCAGCGTCAATGCTATTTAGGCATGGACAAACACTAAACGTTAAACGTTGAACTTTGAACGTTGAACGTTGAACTTTCCCCTCGTCTCCCTTTGTTAATTTGTGATTCGTTAATTTGTGATTTGTTGATGCGTTGAATCGTTGATTTATTGATATGAAATATGGAAATTTTAGATTTTCGAACCCCAGCTTCAATGCTATTTAGGCATGGACAAACACTAAACGTTAAACGTTGAACTTTGAACGTTGAACTTTCCCCTCGTCTCCCTTTGTTAATTTGTGATTCGTTAATTTGTGATTTGTTGATGCGTTGAATCGTTGATTTATT
>JGI1221J11331_1000812_pt1 | contig 10570 bp, 5 predicted proteins | sample LakVidmifraction_4_FD_11331 | JGI IMG/M metagenome (IMG submission 11331) | reverse complement strand
GCGATTAAAAACAAGGATGAGTGGAAAGTTTTTGAAACTAATTTCAATGAACTGCATGCCGATTTCTTTAAGGTTATTCTGGAGAAGTATCCCAATTTAAGCAGTAAAGATCTTAAGCTTTGTTCTTATTTAAAAATGAATCTTACCTCCAAAGAAATTGCTCCGTTAATGGGGATTTCAGTGCGTGGAGTCGAGGTGCATAGGTATCGTTTACGCAAAAAAATGGACCTGGATAAGAAGGAGAATTTGACAAGTTTTTTGATAAAAGAATTCTAATTTTTTAAATTTAGGCTCATAAATTACTGTAACTATACTACATCATTACTACTACATCTTTATTTTTAAGTGTTAAATGTTTACTTCAAATTAGATTTAATGTACTTAGGATCAAATAATTATGGTTTAAATTGATCTGACGTATTAGAAATGTACTACATCGTTTGCGGAAAAGGAAGATAGCAGCCTATCTTTATGTTAAAATTCAGTAAAATTCAACCTTATGAAATTAAAACTATTTTCCATTTTAATGATCTTGATGTCAGGTTTTGGATTCGCTCAGGAAACCAAATCTGTGACTGGGGTTATTATGGACAAGAATGATGTGCCTTTGCCAGGAGCAGAGGTAAAGGTAATTGACAAAGAAATCTATTCTGTCACCGATTTTGATGGGAATTTCAGCCTTGAAAATGTTGAAATTGGCGATGCCGTGAGAGTAACCTATCTCGGATTTCTTCCGCAGGAATTTACGGTAGGTCAGAATAATGAATATGCTATTTCCTTAGAAGAGGACGCCGATCAACTTGATGAAGTAGTTGTAGTAGGTTATGGTACTCAGAAAAAAAGAGACCTTACCGGTGCCATTACAAGTATAGACTCTGAGGAAATTGAGAAAACACCAACAGCCAACGTAATGCAGTCTTTACAAGGTAAAGTTTCTGGAGTGCAAATTGTTAATTCTGGTGCTCCAGGCAACTCTCCTACAGTAAGGATTAGGGGATTAGGTACTTTTGGAGAAGGTACAAGTGTATTATATGTAATAGATGGTACTTTATATGATAATATTGATTTTCTGAATACAAAGGACATAAAATCTATTAATGTGCTAAAAGATGCATCGTCTTCTGCTATCTACGGAGTTAGGGCAGCCAACGGTGTTGTGATCATTGAAACAAAATCTGGTAGGAAAAATCAGAAGCCTCAATTTGAGTATGATGGTTATACCGGTTTCCAACGCGCTCAGAATGTGGTGAAACTAGCGAATACGGAACAATTTGCTACTATGGCACGGGAATCAGGATCTGCACCCGATGCTCAGTTTATTGAAAATGCTATACAGCGTTATGGTCGTAGCCGTATAAATCCTAACGTGCCTGCAGTTAATACCGATTGGTATAAAGAAATTCTTAGAGAAGGATTAATACAAAACCATAGTATATCTGCATCAGGTGGAGGTGAAAGTATGGTTTATGCTGTTGGAGCTAACTATACAGGACAGGAAGGTATCCTGGATATGAAAAATGATTACGAACGTTTTAATATTCGTTCTAAAGTAGATATAGATTTAACCGACCGTCTTAAGATGGGGGTGAATTCCATCTTTAGTAACGCGACAAAATACTCCCCAGAAAATGGAGCATGGTTTAGGGCTTATTTCGCAGTTCCTACCATGCCGGTTATAGATGAGACAAATACCGAGGCGGGGCCTACACGGTATTCTAACGCTCAATTATTGGGCTATAGAGGTACGCAAAACCCATTTCAGGATCTTGCCTATAACGAGAATAGAATAAAAATTAGAAAGTTACTTACTTCTGCGTTTTTGCAATATGAAATCATAGAAGATAAGTTAGATATCAAAACTACGTATAGTCACGATTATTCTTCTTTAGAAGAAAGGAATGTAAATCTTCCTTATACACTGGGAAATAACTTTGAACGTAGGTCTAGTATTAGAAGGGCTAACAATAATTTTTCCAACCAATATTGGGATAATGTTCTAACGTATAATGATAATTTTGGTGACCACGACCTTACCTTAATGGCGGGTACTTCATTTAGGGATGAAGCCAGCAATACATTTTCTGCTACAGGTTTTGATATTACAGGTATCGGACTTGAAACCAGCTGGTATTTAGATTTTGCTGATCAGGATTCCTTTAGTAATAATGTGAGTGAAATAGGTAGAAGGTTTTATGGACTTTCATACTTCGGTAGGGTAGCTTATAGCTTTAAAGACAAATACTTATTGTATGGTACGTTTAGAGCTGATGGCTCTTCTAAATTTACTTTAGATCCCTGGGGATATTTCCCTTCTCTTGGTTTAGGTTGGGTAATTTCTGAAGAAGAATTCCTTGCCGATAATGAATTATTGGATTTCTTTAAGCTAAGAGCTAGCTGGGGTAAACTGGGGAATGATAACGTAGCGGCAAGTTCCGGTTCTAACACCATTAATGTAGTGACAGCTCCAATAGGAGATCAGCCTCGTACTGGTTTAACTTCTACCAGTGTATTTTCTAATAATACCTGGGAAGTTATTGAAGAATACAACTTTGGTCTAAATATTGAGGCATTTAATAGAAGGTTGTCTATTGATGCCGATTATTATATAAGGGATACCCAAGATGCGATCCTTCCTGTTTTTATTCCAATTGTAAATAGAAGCATAGATAGAAACTCGGGTGTAATAAGAAACGAAGGGCTTGAGCTTGCTGCAAACTGGAATCAACAAGTAACTGAAGATTTTAGTTTTAGAATAGGAGCAAACTTCACAAGCCTTAAAAATGAAGCTCTTGAAATTGAAGATGAAAGAGGCTACATCGATTCCGGTTCAGCTGAATTTAGACAACGTACCACCCTTGGTGGTCCATTACTAGGATTTTATGGATATGAGAGAACTGGAGTTTATCAAAATCAGCAAGAAATTGATGCCGATCCCGTTGCTGTAGAAAATGGTCTTGTTCCTGGAGATTTAATTTATCGCGATCAGAATGGAGATGGGGTTATTAATGATGAGGATAGGGTAATCCTGGGGTCTTTCCTCCCTAAGTATACTTTTGGTGGTAATATCGGAATTTCTTATAAAGCTTTTGATTTCTCCATGGATTTCTACGGTCAAACCGGTAATAAGATCCTCAATAGAAAAAGAGGAGAGATCATTTTTACTAATGATACTAATATGGATGCCGATCTAGCAATTAACAGATGGCATGGTGAAGGAACAAGCAATACCTATCCTTCTTCAGCAGGATTACGTAAAGCCTGGAACCAGAGGTTAAGTGATTTCTGGGTAGAAGACGGTGATTTCTTCCGAATTCAAAATATTCAGGTAGCCTATAATTTGCAAGCGGAAGGGATTCCAGAAACACGAATCTATTTTACTGCAGAAAAGCCATTTTCATTTTTTGATTACAATGGGTTCAATCCTGAAGTAGCAAATGGTGTTGACAGGCAAACATACCCTGTTCCTGCAATTTACACTATGGGTGTTAATTTAAAATTCTAAAAATATTTTTATGAAAAAGTATAGTTTAATAAAATTTCTGCTTTTATGCCTTGTTTTAGGCGTTGGGGTAAGTTCTTGTAGTGAGAAGCTTGAAGAGCGGCAAGGACAATTAAATACGGGTGATCTTGATGTTACTGATGCCAGTAATATGGTGCAGCCTCTCATTGGTGCTTATTATGAATTTGCAACTCGGGGTTGGGAAGAACCACTTTTGCTAGGAGTAAGAGGTGATGATGTTAATGCAGGTGGTTTGGGAGACCAGCAACCCTTTGCCGACACCGATATGTTCGATTACAATAAAGATTATTGGATGTACAATTCGCTTTGGAATGTTCATTACAACGATATTGTGAATATGAACAGCGCAATATTGCAACTTGAAAGCTTTAAGGAATTTGCAGATGCCGATGGTGTAGCGAGGGCAGATCAATACATATCTGAAATAAAAGTATTGAGAGCTTATCTTCATTTTAATCTGGCCAGGGTTTGGGAAGATGTTTTTATTATTACCTCTAATCAGCCGGAAGAAGAATTGGAACAGGGAGTTTCCTCAAAAGCTGATGTAATGCAGTTCATTTCAGATGAAATGGATATGGCTATTGAAAATCTTCCAGATGTAAGGCCAAATGAGCGTACCGATATTAAAGGTGGAGTTACCCAATATACAGCTTATGCTCTTAAAGCGCTGGCACATCAGGAATTGGAGAATTATCAGGAGGTGGCAAATGCTGCTGGAGCAATAATAAGCTCAGGTAAATTTTCTCTTTATCCAGATTTTTATCAACTCTTTAAAAAACCTGGTGAGTTAAGTAATGAGAGTTTACTTGAGATACAATATTCAGATTATGGAACTGAGGCAGGAGGTGAATTGTATCACCTTTACGCTCCTTTTGGTCCACAAAACTGGACACCTGCCCGTGAAAATGCGCAGAGTGGCTGGGGATTTTATGAGCCTAGCGATAAGTTCATAAAGTTTATGCTAGACCGTGACGAAGAAACCAGGCTTGAAACAAGTGTTTTATTTACCAATAGAGGACTGGCAGATCTTGCAGAGCAGGGCTATACAGATATACCGGATTTTGTTTCTAATACAACACCTTCTGGAGACATTATTAATGACTATGCACGTGCAAAATTCGCAAGTGGTAAACATTACCTTCCTTCGGTTCAACTTACAGACGGAAGAAATAATTACAGTGCAGGGAAAAATATGATTATAATACGTTATGCCGAAGTGCTGCTAATGTACGCTGAAGCTATTACTTTAGGAGCTAATGGCTCAAGTATTTCTGCAGATGAAGCTGTAAACATAGTAAGAGACCGAGCCGGGATGCAAGCTTTAAGTGGCGTAACCCACGAGCAGGTTTTGGATGAAAAATTTGCTGAATTGGCTATGGAATGGGGGATTAGATATTACGATATGATTCGTCACGATAAGTATGGTGAATTAAGCTACGACGGAAGAGACTTTTTGGCCGCAAATGAATATTTGCCTTATCCGCAGGCGCAATTAGATGCATTACCTATTGAGGCAACCGCAGTAGACAGAAATACTGTAATGAACGATATTTTGTTACAATTAAACTAAAAGACAATGAAAAAAATCAATAAATATTATCTCGGAATATTTTCATTTATTCTTCTACTTACTTCCTGTGAGTATGATGGAATAGATCCGCTTACAGAAGTAGATCCGGGAGCCGATGCTGGTAGTCCCGAATTAACAATTAACTATCCTAACGAAGGGAGTACAATTAAGGTGCCTGAAGCTGTAGCCTCAATAAATATTAGATTTGAGGTAGTTGACGATATTGAAGTTGATATGATAGAGGTCCTGGTTAATGGAAACCAGATTGCCACTTTTAATGAATTTATTGACTATCGTATTGTAAAGAAAGAGGTGGGGTTTGATGATGTGACCAATGGGGAACATACTTTAACCATTAATGCTACAGATATGGCAGGAAACACGACCAGCAAAACCGTAAAATTTAGTAAAGAACCTCCTTATACACCAAAATATGCCGGGGAGTTTTTCTATATGTCTTTTGATGGCGATTTTACCGAACTGGTAAATATTGCTATGGCCGATGAAACTGGAAGCCCGGTTGTTTCTAGTGAAGCTTATTTAGGAACAGGAGCCTACGAAGGTGTAGCTGATTCATATATTGATGTGCAGCTTGATCAGGAGAATCTTGGAAGCGAATTTAGTGGTGCTTTCTGGTACAAAGTTAGTGCAGAGGCAGACCGCGCAGGAATTTTGGTAGCCGGTGCAAATGAAGAACGCCAGCAAGGTTTCCGTTTATTCAGAGAAGGATCTGCTGAAGAACAAAGACTTAAATTAAATGTGGGAACCGGAACCGGGGAAAGCTGGAATGATGGTGGAGTAATTGATGTTACTGAAGGCGAATGGGTGCATATTGCATTTAGCATTACACCGACAGAAACCGTACTTTATTTCAATGGTATGCCTGTAAATACTGGAACCATGACCGCTGCTATAGACTGGACCGGGGTAGAACAACTTACCGTTGGTGCAGGGGGAGATACTTTTAGCTATTGGGATCATAGAGCTGATATTAATAGTAATATAGATGAGCTTAGACTATTTGATACTGCATTAAGTCAGGAAGATATCCAGGAATTGATCAATGCTTCTTCTGTTACCCTAGATATGCCTTTTAATGGTGATTTCAACGATATGGTTTCCAATCGCGAAGTAACAGAAGTGGGAACTCCAGGCTTCGCTGGAGAGAGTGTAGAAGGTAACAATGCTTATGCAGGTGCCGCAGATTCTTATTTGCAATTACCCTCTGACGGACTTTTAAGTGAAGAATTTAGTGCTACATTCTGGTACAAAGTAAACGCCGATCCAAATCGCGCGGGAATTATAGTTGTTGGTCCTGAGGATGAAGATAGTCCTGAGGCTCAAAACAATAGAACCAGTGGTTTCCGTCTCTTTAGAGAAGGGGATGCAGAGTCACAAACCATAAAGTTAAATGTTGGAAATGGTACAGCTGATAGTTGGAATGACGGTGGCGCTATAGATGTAGCCGCTGGAGAATGGGTGCACGTTGCATTTACAATTTCAAACTCTGAAACTGTGATCTATCTTGATGGAGAAGCAGTAAATACAGGAACTGTTTCTGGAGGTATAGATTGGACAGGAACCGATATTGTTTCCATAATGTCTGGTACTCCAAGGTTTACAGAATGGGGACATCTGGCCGACCAAAGTTATATGGATAATCTTCGTTTCTACAATAAAGCTTTAACTCAAGAAGAGATCGAGGCCGCAATGGCCGAATAGATTTTAAAAATAATTCCGGCTCTAATCTGGGGCCGGAATCTTTTTTGTCTTGTTACTATAGTTTTAGAAGCTCAATTTGCTTAAAAATAATAATGACTTTGTGCAATACCATCAACAAGAAACTCAAATAAAAAAATTGTCACGTCGAGCACTTCCGTTAGTTATAGTAACGAGACGTTTTTGTTTGACCCTTAGAATGCTCAGGGTGACAAAAGACTAATATTAGGGTTTTAAACGGATAAGCATAAATAATTAAGAAATCATATTTTAAATTCTTCTTCAATCAAAATTTCAAGATGTTTAGATACTTATATTTTATAGGATTAATGCTGATTTTTTCTTCCTGCTCTAATGATGAAGGTCCGGGATACCAGGAGCCTTACGAGCCCGGATCGGAGACTGAGGAGGAAGAAAAATTAAGTGACGGCGAGTTACTGGAAAAAGTTCAGCAGCAAACCTTTAAATATTTCTGGGATTTTGCCGCGCCTAATTCTGGCCTGGCCCGTGAGCGTTCTCAAGCAGATGCCTATGGAGGTGAAGGAAGAAATATCGTTACCATGGGAGGTTCTGGTTTTGGTCTTGCAGCTTTTCCTGTTGCCGTAGAACGTGGTTGGATAAGTAGGGCAGAGGCTATCGAAAGACTGGATAAAATCCTCGATTTCCTGGAGGAGGTGCCAACCTATCACGGTGCTTTTTCTCATTGGTATTTGGATGATGTTGCCCAAACCCGCCAATTTGGTAATATGGATGATGGGGGAGATCTGGTAGAGACTGCTTTCCTTATGCAGGGATTGCTTATTAACCGACAATATTTTTCAGCAGAAACAAATATAGCAGAGCGAATAACTCAACTTTGGGAAGCTGTAGAATGGGATTGGTACACGCAGGGAGAAAATGTTCTTTACTGGCACTGGTCACCGACTTATAATTTTCAGAAAGATTTAAAAATACAGGGATGGAATGAATCTCTTATGGTTTATGTTCTTGCTTCTGCATCACCAACTCACTCTATTGAACCCGAAGTCTATCACCAAGGCTGGGCATCTAACGGAAATATGGTGAACAACCGCCAGTACTACGGACTTGATTTGCCTCTTGGTCCCGCATTTGGTGGTCCTTTGTTCTTTGCGCATTATTCATTTATTGGCCTGGATCCCCGAAACTTAAACGATGAATATGCCAATTATTGGGAACAAAATACTGCGCATAGTCTTATTCATTATAATTATGCGTTAGACAATCCTAAAAATTTTGAGGGTTATGGAGAGAATAGCTGGGGCTTTACTGCCAGCGATAATTATGAAGGCTATTCAGCTCACAGCCCGGCAAACGATTTGGGTGTGATTACGCCTACTGCTGCCTTATCTTCTTTTCCTTATACGCCCGAAGAATCTATGAAGGCACTAAGGTATTTTTACGAGGAAAAGGGAAATGAACTTTGGGGACCCTATGGTTTCTATGACGCTTTTTCTGAAGAAGAGAACTGGGTAGCCGATGGCTATCTAGCCATAGATCAGGGGCCAATAATTTCAATGATAGAAAATCATAGAACTGGTTTGCTTTGGGAACTTTTTATGCAAGATCAAGAAATACAAACCAGATTAGATAAACTGGGTTTTAATTATTAATTGAACAAAAAATACAATAATCGAATTCAAATGTCGCATCTGTCACATCGAGCGCATTTGGGATTTTTGATCTTAGACTAAAAAGATATCTTTTCTATAAGCCGAAAATTATAAATTATACGAAAATGACTAACTATAAATCGATTTTAAGCTTTTTCATATTAAGCTTGGTGCTTTTCAGCTGCAAGAACCAATCAGACAAAGACAAAAAACAAATAGAAAAAACAGAAACCCAAACACTTTCTGAAGAAGCTTTACTGGACACCGTTCAAAAGCAAACCCTAAAATACTTTTGGGATTATGCCGAGCCAAATTCAGGAATGGCTCGGGAACGCTATCATCCAGATGGGGTTTATCCCAAAAATGATGCTCATGTAGTGACTACAGGAGGTTCTGGTTTTGGCCTTATGGCCATTGTTGCTGGGATGGAAAGAGATTTTATTCCGCGGGATGCTGCGGTAGCGCGCTTAAATAAAATTGCCGACTTTCTTGAGAAAACCGAAAAATACCACGGTGCTTTTCCGCATTGGATAAATGGAGAAACCGGGGAAACTCAATCTTTCGGTGAAAAAGATAACGGTGGTGATATCGTGGAAACCTCATTTTTAGCACAGGGATTTATTGTAGTTCGGGAATATTTGAGGAACGGAAATAAAGAAGAAAAAGCGATTGCGGCTAAATACGATAAACTTTGGAAAGGTATAGATTGGGAGTGGTACACCAACAATCGAAACGGACTTTTATGGCACTGGTCTAAGGAATATGATTTTGAAATGGATTTTTTAATTGAAGGTTATAACGAATGCCTCATTACTTATGTGATGGCGGCGGCTTCCCCAAATCACGCTATAGATGCCAAAGCTTACCATGAAGGTTGGGCCCGTGGCGGCAACATCGTTACCGAAAAAGAAGCCTATGGCATTCCTTTAATTTTAAAGTATAATACTGTGGGAGACAAAGCCGGGCCACTCTTTTGGGCGCATTATTCCTATTTGGGCTTAAATCCAAAAGGACTTTCAGATAAATATGCCAATTATTCGGATTTGAACGTGAATCATACTAAAATCAATTATGAATACGCGCAGGAAAACCCCAATAATTATGAAACCTACAACGAGAATTCCTGGGGATTAACCGCAAGTTATACCAGGAAGGATGATAATAGTATTGGCTATACAGCGCATTCTCCAGATGATGATAGAGGTGTGGTTGCTCCAACCGCGGCGATTAGTTCTATTCCCTATACGCCTGAATTATCCGTGAAAGCCATGCGTTATTTCTACGAGGAAAAGAATGAGTTGTTATGGGGACCGGCTGGTTTTTACGATGCTTTTAGTCTTGAAGGTGAAGATTGGGTAGCGCCAAAATATCTGGCTATAGATCAGGGACCACAAGTAGTAATGATAGAAAATTATAGATCTGGGCTTATTTGGAATTTATTTATGGGAGCTCCGGAAGTAAAAAACGGACTGGATAAATTAGGATTTAAGTATTAAAGAGAACCTCATAGGTCCCGATAGCTATACGGGATAAAACCTGTGAGGCTTTTGAATAGATAGCTAATAAGCCTATTTTAAACTAACACACTAAAACTGATGAAGATGAAAAGAAATTTAATTTTGTTGTTTTTATGTTTTCCGGTGTTGCTTTTTTCCCAAAACTATAAGGAATTTAAAAAAGAACAATTCGTAAAAAATGGAGGCAGTCTTAATTACCGCATTTTATTTCCGAAGGACTTTTCTAAAGAAAAAGAATATCCGGTTGTTTTATTTCTGCACGGCGCGGGAGAAAGAGGTAGTGATAATGAAGCGCAATTAACTCACGGAAGTGATCTCTTTCTGGAAAATCGGGAAGATTTTCCGTCCATAGTTATTTTTCCGCAGGCCCCAAAAGATGATTATTGGGCAAAAGTAGAGGTGAATCGGGATACCATTCCTTTTCAGTTCGATTTTAAAAATGAGCAGCCCGCCACTACTTCATTGGAGTTGGTGATGGATTTAATGGATGAAATGGCTGCGAAAAACTTTGTAAATAAAAAACGAATTTACGTGGGCGGACTATCGATGGGAGGAATGGGAACTTTCGAACTCATTTACAAAAAACCCGAAATGTTTGCCGCAGCTTTCGCTA
>JGI1221J11331_1000809_pt1 | contig 10586 bp, 11 predicted proteins | sample LakVidmifraction_4_FD_11331 | JGI IMG/M metagenome (IMG submission 11331) | reverse complement strand
AAGAAGTATTGAGAAGCGGTTAGGGCAAGAATTATGGGCTAAAGGTCATGGCACCTTTTTTAGAAGCTTGGGTGCAGTATTAGGATTTAGACCAGAACCAGGTTCCTTAGTTGGAAAGATGAACCAAAGTAATTACAGATTTTCTATTAAGGACGAAGAAAGTATCGTTAAATGGATTCACAACAATTTATTGATCAATTGGATTGAGATAAGCGATAGCTTAAACATGTATGAAGACCAATTGATTAAAACACATTTACCCTTATTAAATATAGCGGGTAATCCGGGCGCATTGATTGAAGTAAGTGTATTGCGGGATAAGTGCAAGGCGATTGCGAGAACACAGAATTAAATTTTAAAACGTATGGGATTTAACGAATTAAATAGTGTCGAACATTATATTATTCATAGGCTGAGCGGCCATAACCTGAATACAGGAAGTATATCTGAACCTAATCCGGAATATGGTATTCGGTGGAAATATATAGCTCCACAGGAATTAAATCGCTCAGTAAATGAGGTAATGCTGGAATCCCAGGTCAAAGCAGCCTTAATTCGATTGAATCCAGAGATAGCTCAACGAAATGAGCTTGCCGATGAGGTTATTTATAAGATGCGTGCCATTTTGCTTAGCGTTAACCAGGTAGGTTTAGTTAGAGCAAATGAAGAGTTCTTCAAATGGCTAACAGGGGAGAAAACAATGCCTTTTGGTGAAAGCAACAGACATGTACCTATTCGATTAATAGATTTTGAAAACCTCAAAGAGAATAAATATGTAATTACAAATCAATTTCGCATTCATCACCGTGAGACGAAAATCCCGGATATTGTAATGTTCATTAATGGGATACCGGTAGTGATTGGTGAAGCGAAAACACCCATACGCCCATCCATAAGTTGGCTGGATGGGGCGTATGAAGTACATGAGATCTATGAGAATGCTGTACCTCAATTATTTGTGCCCAACATATTATCTTTTGGGACTGAAGGAAAGGAATTATTTTATGGAGCAGTTAGAACTCCTTTGGAATTTTGGGCACCCTGGCGTTTAGAAAATGACGATCAGGCAATAGCTAAAAGACTTGGTTTAGGAGGGGTTGGGAAGGAGCTTTCAGATTTATTACAGCCTAAAAGACTCTTAGATATTCTTTTGAATTTTTCACTCTTTACAACGAATAAGAAAAAGCAGAGAATGAAGTTAATTCCTCGCTTTCAACAATATGAGGGGGCTAATAAGATTGTTGAAAGGGTTATAGAAGGACAGATAAAAAAAGGGCTTATCTGGCATTTTCAAGGTTCAGGAAAATCTCTTTTAATGGTATTTGCAGCTCAAAAGCTTCGTAAAACCCCTAAATTAAAAAGCCCTACGGTACTTGTGCTGGTAGACAGAACAGATTTAGACACTCAAATAAGCGGAACCTTCAATGCAGCAGATATTGCCAATGTAGAAACTACAGAAAATATTAATGAATTGCAGCGAATGCTCGAAAGGGATACCCGTAAAATAATTATCTCAATGATCTTTAAATTTAGGGATGCTAAACCTAATATGAATACCAGAGATAATATTATAGTTCTTGTAGATGAAGCACATAGAACTCAGGAAGGAGATCTTGGTAGACAAATGAGAGCAGCTTTGCCGAATGCCTTTTTATTTGGGCTCACAGGAACTCCGGTTAATAAAGCAGATAAAAATACATTTTGGGCCTTTGGAGCAAAAGAAGATAAAGGTGGTTATATGTCTCGATATACCTTCCAAGATTCTGTAAGAGATAATGCTACTTTGAAATTACATTTTGAACCTAGGCTGGTAGATATTCATGTAGATAAAGAAGCTATAGATAAAGCATTTGAAGAATTTAAAGAAAGTGCCGCCCTATCTGACGAAGAAGCCGATGCTTTGAATCAAAGATCTGCAAAGATGGCTGCTTTTTTAAAATCCCCGGAAAGAGTAGAGAGAATAGTAGAAGATATAGCCAAGCATTTTAAAGAAAAGGTAGCACCACATGGTTTTAAAGCCATGATCGTAACTCCTGATAGATATGCATGTGTTCAATACAAAGGGGAGCTTGATAAATATTTCGCTGAAGAAGCAAGTGAAGTGTTAATATCAACTACTGCTAATGATCCTTTAGAATTTAAAAAGAAATGGGGTGTAGATAAAAGTTCTCAAGAGAAGATGATAGATAGATTTAATGATTCATCATCAGAACTTAAATTCATAATTGTAACGGCAAAACTTCTCACAGGTTTTGATGCTCCTATTCTTCAAACCATGTACCTGGATAAATCCATTAAAGATCATACCTTATTGCAGGCTATTTGCAGAACCAATAGACTTTTTCCCAATAAAACTTTCGGTCGTATTGTTGATTATTTTGGCATTTTTGATGATGCTGCTAAAGCTTTACAATTTGATGAGGAAAGTGTAAAAACTATTATTTCCAATTTATCTGAACTTAGAAATGAATTGCCAAAAGCAATGGATGAAGCCTTGGTCCATTTTGAAGGCGTAGATAGAACTTTAGAAGGTTTTGAGGGATTAGAAGCTGCGCAAAATGCTATTAATACAGATGAGAAAAAGGATGCTTTTGCAAGGGATTATAAATTTCTCTCAAAGTTATGGGAATCCTTATCTCCAGATAGAATTTTAGACATATATAATGAAGATTATAAATGGTTATCTCAGGTTTTCGAATCGGTCAAACCTGCTTCAAATAATATAGGGAAATTGTTGTGGTTCACGCTTGGAGCCCAGACCACAAAACTAATTCACGATGGAATTCACGTTGGTCAGGTTCATAATTTAAATGAATTTGTTTTAGATGCTGATGTAATTGAAGACATCTTTAATAATCCAGATCCTAAACGCGCTAGGACCTTAGAACAAATGCTAATAAGACGTTTCAAGAAACATAAAGGCGATCCCAAGTTTCAAAGACTGAGCGAGCGTTTGGAGACGCTTAGAGAGCGTGCAGAACAAGGTTTGATAACATCTATTGAATTTGTGAAAGAGCTCTGTAAATTAGCTCAAGAAACGGTTCAAGCAGAAAAAGAAGCCGCAGCAAACATTCAAGAGAAAACCCCAAAAGCTGCCTTATCAGATCTTTTTACAGAATTAAAATCGGATAAGACACCAATTGTTGTAGAGCGTATTGTAGATGATATTGATAAAATAGTGAACATAGTACGTTTTCCCGGATGGCAAACCACAAGTTCAGGCGAGAGGGAAGTACAGCAATCATTAAGAAAACAACTTTTAAAATATAAATTACATAAAGATCAAGTTCTTTTTGATAGGGCGTATGGATATATCAAAGAGTATTATTAAAATAAAAACCAAAGAAAAATTATTATTTAAATGGCAAAGTTTTTAACCACATCATGGGTTTCATCATATATCGAAAATATAATAAAGGATGCAAAAAAAGAGGTGTTCCTAGTGTCACCATATTTACAACTATCCCAATCTTTTGTAGAAAGATTAAAAGACGCACAAGATCATAATGTGAAAATTATTATTGTATATGGGAAAAGTGATTTAAAGTCTAGTGAAATGGACATATTAAATGGACTTTCCAATCTGACTCTTTATTTTTCAAAAAACTTACATGCTAAATGTTATTTTAATGAGTCTTCTATGGTTATTACTTCAATGAATATGTATGAATTTTCAGAGAAAAATAATCGAGAAATGGGAGTTTATATAACGAATACTGAAGATAAAGAGCTTTATGAAGATGCATCTAAGGAAACAATATCGATTATAAATTCTTGTGATAAAGTTCAATTAAATAGGAAGAAAAATTCAAAGTCATCAAACACTATAAACACTACAAAAACTAAAAAAACTACAAAAAAGAGAAGAAGTGCTGCCCATGGGAATTGTATTCGCTGTAGTACAAATATTCCTTTAGATATAGACACTCCTTACTGCAAAAAATGTTACAAGTCCTGGTCGTTTTATGAAAATGAAGATTTTGAGGAAAAAGTTTGCCATAGATGTGGAAATGATAATAACTCAACAATACTGAAACCAGTTTGCTATTCATGTTATAAAAGCCTCAATTAAAATTCGTAATTAATAAAAGTGATTAAAGTTCTAGCAGCAATAATATTAAATAAGGATAAGGCCTTAATTGCCAGACGAGACCCTAATAAACATCTATCAGGTTATTGGGAATTTCCTGGAGGTAAGCTTGAGAAAAATGAAACAGAAAAGGATTGCTAAAAAGAGAAATTAATTTAGAATATCATAATACCCATCTTTATTGAAAAGAATAAACTAATTTTCGGTTGCAACGGTAAATAAACTTCGCTTTGCAATCACCGTTGCATAGCCGTTTCGAAAATTAACGGCAATTAAATTTTGTTTCAAACACCTGATTATTAGAAATGTACAGGATACGGCTTTATTATTATCGGGTTAAAACTGTATCTTTATGTTTTAGAGATATACCGTACTAAATCAGATAATCTTACGTATAAAGTCTTCTAAATCATCATTATAAATTTCTTCTTCCTTTAATTGAAGATCCGTTTTACCATTTGTCATATCCCATATTCTTACTTTACGGCAAAGTTGAGTTAATTGAGGAAGTTTCTTGTAAATAGCTGCAACAGCATTTTCACTGATGTCGGGAATAATTAGAACATTACAACCCTCAAGACAATTCATTTTCTCATCAGTCAGTCCATTTAAACCGCCATAAGCTAGCCATACATAATTAGGAAGTAAAATGTCACCTACTATTGCGGTCTTCTCACTTTCAACAAGGATTACGGTACCGTTATCTTTTAATGAATTGATTAATAAATGTTCACCGTAAAGGCAAGAATGATATCCATCTTCATTCTTATAGGGTACCTTGAACTTATTTGTTCTTTTTCCATACCTGTTGTAATAACTAATTTTTGCCTTCTGAACATTCCCGTCTTTATTTATTTGCCAGAAAATAGTGCCTCCATTTTTTGTTGTTCCAAGGACATAAGATTCCTTTACATCATCCACCCGTTCTTTGGAATAATTCATTCTCAGATATTTCAAAAGATTGTTTTCTGGTTCCGTATCATAATATTTCCATATAACAGCTTCGGGAATAAATCTAGTCTTTTTAGGTTTAATTGATTTCTTAGAAAACGAACTTTCAGAAAAATTAACAATACCCTCGGAACTTCTCTCCCAGGAATGCAAAGCAGTGTTCCACACATATTTTAGACCTTTATCATCCATGTATATAGTTGGGGGAGGAGAAGCCTTTCCACAAGAATGACAATAGCCATAATCCTTAGCATATCCAATATAATTTACGAATTTTCCGTCTCGATTTTCTTTGTTGCAACAAGGGCTGATCAATCTAAAATCCCTTTTTTTATTGAATTTCAATGATCTTTCTATTTTTGTGTACATATTTTACTATTTATGAAGTAACATGCAACGTGCAACATGCATTTTTATAAAAAACACATGATACAGTATTGAATATTAATTGTTTATGATGTCTTTATGGTGTTATTGCGGGTTGCACGTTGCATTAAGCTTTTGCATCTTCCTGGAAATGGTAGATTTATTTACACCTAATACAGATGCTATTTGCTCTTGTGTTGCTTTGTTTTCGATCCCCAATTTTATTACCTCTTCTGTTTTAACTTGGACGGATTTGCCATCAAGCTTGCTCAACACAATTTTGAAATTCGTGAAGTAAAAATCAATAACTTTAATAGCCTCTTCAACAGTTTGTAAATTAACTTCTAAACACAATTCTGGAGTGGAGGATTCTTTAATAAGATGTAAAAGGATAGTAAGCTTATGAATGTTGATTAACATTTTCGCTATATACCCTTTTTCCATATTATTAGAATTTTCTTGAAGATCTATTAATTTTTGAGAATATGTAAACAACCTTTCATTTGCTGATTTTGAGCATTTTAATCTATTGATTTCTTCAAAATTATGACTTATCTCTACCTGATTACGATGATCCATAATTCTCAATAAATTATCAGAATATACTTTCAAGACCTCTCTATCAATTTTCTGTTTTGAAAGTTTTTTATTGTGGGTTAGCTTTTCTGTAAATAATAATCTGTCCACTAATCCGCTTTCCAAATTACCACCTGAGAATATTTTAGGTATAAATTCACTTTGAATTGAGCCAAGTAACACCGGATAGGATTTTGCCAATCGAAAGCTATCAGTAGTTTTTCTACTTATGTCAACATGCTTATTGGTACTTCCTTGTAATAACAAAGTTCTCCAAGCAGGACCGTCTTTACTTGCAGGGTTACTCATTTTATCTATTAAATGATATAATTCATCTACATAAATACCTGCGGAAAAAGGGTTTTTAAAATGCATATAATAAGCTGCTTCAACAGTAGCATCCTGAATAAATAATTGCTTTCTACTTATATCATCTTCTCCATTTGAATCCTTTGATTTTTCCAGGAATATTGAATATTGATCATTATCATATTGGTTTAAAGGCTCTGTTGCAATGTCCATTGCTGGAGATTTAACATCACCTCTACTTCCTATTAAAGCCATATAAATATTACCATAGTTCTTATATCCCATTGCATCCAATTCAAATGCCAATCCTGCTGCATTACTGTATGCAAAAAGTATTGAGCCAAGCAAGTATTCTTTTGGTATCCTTTGGTGCTCATATGCTTCTTCAATGAGGTTTTTAATAAATAAGGGTGAACTCTCTATAACACCATTCAATTGTTTTAAAGCCTTTTCTTCCAGAGTAAGGCTATGTTCTTCTATCCCAGCCTCAATGTCTTGTATTGTTTTTATTTCCATGATGGGATACCTTTTAGATAAACAACTACCTTTTGTTTAGAATCGTAATATGCTGAAGTTCCATCATTCCTAATAGGAGCGTTATTAACTGGGTAATACCTTTGGGCTAATGAACTGGCAAATTCCTTTAGATCTTTCTTAGTTGCTGGCTTATTCTCGTTATTGATAAGAACAGCCTTTCCAAAATCGGTAATAGCATTTGCAATGGCTGCATTCCCAATTCCTGCCATACTAATCTTTTCATCTTTATTTGATTTTTCCTTGGATATCGTATCGAGTTTAAGGTTTGGTTTGGCCAGTGCCTTGTTTCTTATATTGAAAGCATTTACTCTACAACTGTTACAGCAATACTTTTGTTTGTTTCTTCTTTTAGGAAGGTATTCTATACCACAATAGTGGCATTTATATAAATAATTGTCCATTTTGAATTAAGTTAACGTTAGACTTACGATTAAAACCGTTTGTTATTAATTAAATACTCACTTGCTCTACTTTTAGTGTCATAAGAATCACTATTGTTAATTGGTGGATTACCTGCTTTAAGCCAGGCAATCAAATCCACTCGTGAGAACCTTAATTTTTTACCTCGTTTAAAAAAAGGAAGTTCTTTTCTGTGGGTTTTTCCATAGACTGTTGCCGTACTTAATCCTAGAATTTTGGCCGCAGTTTTGACATCAATAATGTCATCTTCATCACCATTTTTTTGTTCTTCCTTTTGTTTTAGAAGATCATACATTTTTAAAGTAAACTTCTCCAGATCCTTCTCTTGAATCATAATTACATTTTCCATTTTTAATGGGTTTTAGATTGTTATTTGAAACGAAATTAGGGAGGGAATAGAGCACAAGATGAGTGAAGTGTAAGCAGGGTGTTAGACTAGCATAAAATGTAAGTAGTTGATAATNTGATATTCTAAACACTTTTTCAAGAATAAAAAACACAAATGATCACAAAAAAAACCAGCAATTAATTACTTGCTGGTTTTTTGTGCTAGGTAGAGTTACTTTGTTTTAAGTTGTTTTCAATAATAATTTTCTCAATTCAGGGAGAAAGCTAATGACTTTTAATTTTTCAAGTTTTCGAATTAATTCTTCAATCTTTTTCCTTTCGGTATTTTTACTGATATTTATATGCTGACCAAGCTTGCGGTATACCGAATAATTTGCTAATTTTTCATTGATGATTCGGTCATCGAAAAGTTCTGAACTTAAATAGCAAAGGCGATAAAATTCGGGGGCAGTAAGAAGTTTATTAATGGGAACATTACTATCAAACAGTACCTGAAGAACAGTAACTTTTTCATCTTCAGATAAAGCGTTTTTTAATGAATCTTTTACTGGTTTTTTTTGCGAATTAGCGGTGATAAAAATACCATCATTTTGGTCCATGTTGAGTTTTTTACCTCTTGCATGAAAGTCATCTAAATTGTTATATCCATTTTCAATTTCAAAAATCGATATATTTTCTATGCCATCCGTTTTGAAACACCGGTCGTAATATGTTCTATTGTTAGAGTAATTTATATGGCCTTCTTCGATTGCTTGGAGTTGGGCCAGTTGTGCTAAGAAAAATTTATACGGGGTTTCAAGGTTCAACTTTTGAAATTCATTTTTTATCTCATTTGATAGTATTCTGCTAAGAGCATGTTTCTCATAATAGGAATTCTTTAATCCAATTAAATCGATAATAGGTTTCAATTTATCGTAATTCCATTTATTTTTTAGGGTTTCTAATTTTTTCGAATAATACTGTTCGATTTGTTTATCAGCGTAATTAAAGGGCCGGTCAGATCCCTTCGCTTTATGTAAATATGATTGAAGAATGTATGTTAATCTTCGTTGTGTTGTTTTGAAGAAATAAGTGTAGGTCGTTTTATAATCCATCCAAATCGATATTTATTGAATTTGCCGCTTTAATTTTATCCCTATCTAAACTATGTAGATAGATTTCAGTCGTAGAAATACTAGCGTGCCCAAGCATTTCTTTAATTACATATATATTGGTGTTATTGGCAATTTGTAATGTTGCATAGGTATGGCGAAAACTATGAAATGTAACCTTTTTTTGAATTTTCGAATCATCAATCCATTTTTTCAAGTACCTAACTACCTGATAGTATTTTATATCTTGAAATATTAGATCTTTTTGAGAGGATTGTTTTTTCAGAATCTCATGAGCCATATTCGAAATTGGATGAGACTGTCTTTTATCTGTTTTTTGATGGGTCAACTGAATATATGCGCCCTGATGTTCGTCTTTAAAAATATCCTCCCATTTTAGTGTTATTACATCAGAGAATCGTAAACCGGTTAAAGCAGAAAACATTGCCATGTGTTTTACTTTGGGCTCATCAATTGGTGTTTTCCATAGTAAAGTTAATTCATCTTCAGATAGATAAACTCGAGTGTTTCTCTGCTCTTTAATATGTTTGGCATCAGTAGCTAAGTTGGTTATCAAAATCCTGTCTTTAAAGGCTTTTTTTAGGACGATAATAAAGTTTTTGTAATATGTTCCAGCGGTATTAATAGATAATTTTTTACTATCACTGCGACGTTTTTTTGTGGTGAGTAAATAATTACGATACTCTTTAACATGCCATATTGTTAGTTGACGAGATTGTAAATCTTTTCCGGCAAAGGATTCCCAATGTTTTAAACATACCTTCCATACCTGGTAATTTGATCTACTCCCTTCGTTATAATATTCCTCGACCACAGAAGAGAAATATTTATGAAAATTAACATTGTGTTCAATGTTTTCAGGAAGTCCAAATTCTCTATTTCTGAGTTGAAGAAATCGTTGTGCACGAATCTCTTCAGCTAGGTCCAGCTGAGATTCATTATGACGATTTTGAAGGTTGTTTTCTGGAAATTCATAAATCTTTATTTTTAAAAATTCCCGTCTCGATAATTTTGCAGTAGTAGGTATTACCACTGGGGGGTAATAATCCAGATATATACTGAGCATACCATTTTTAATCTTTTTAGTACGAAGTGTGACAGAAGTTTTTCTCATTTAGGATTTTTGATTAAATAAAGTATCTATTTCAACTCGTTCAATACGTGTCATTCGCTTCCCTAGATTAATTGCATTTATCTGTTTGCTCTCAATCATCCGGTAAATTGTTTTTGAGGAGCATCCCAGTAGGAGAGAAGCTTCTACTACAGACAGGTAATCTTTTTGTTGAATATCACTTAACGTACTTGATTTGGACTGAGTTTTTTTACCCGCTCTAACTTTGTTAATTTTTTCGGCTCGCTTTCTTGCCTTGTAAGCAATTTTCGCACATACATCACTACAGTATTTAGTTACCGTAGTTTTTGCAATGAATGAACTATTGCATAATTGACAATTTTTCTTGATTCTAATATTTGAGCTCATAGCCTATTTTAAATAATATTAAATCAGTTTTAGCTGAATTAAGGGTCATTTCGCTTGGGTTTTTATAAGCCAGTAGATTGTAATAAGAGGACATAATTTCGCTTCTAATAAGGGACATATTTTTTAGATATTTTTAGTTAGAAATAAGGGACATTATAAAAGCGAATATAAAAAACTTTTATTAAAAAAAGGTACAAATAGGGTGATATTTGTACCTTTTAGATAAAACCATCAAAAACTAAAACTCTGGAATCGCTTACTATGATTGCTATTTGATTGTTTTTGTTTTTCGTTACTTATTTTTGTTATTTGCCATGTCAGAATATACAGTTAATTTACTTTGGAAAAATGAGTCAGAAGATTTCTCTTATAAAAAGTATGATCGTACGCATAGTTG
>JGI1221J11331_1000808_pt1 | contig 10593 bp, 11 predicted proteins | sample LakVidmifraction_4_FD_11331 | JGI IMG/M metagenome (IMG submission 11331) | reverse complement strand
ATCCTTATCACAAATATCAAAATCCCCGATTAAACCTAAATTAGTAAGTGGCTGGCTCATTTTAAAATATCCTTATTTATTAAGTTTTTTATAACTCTATCAATATTTAGAAGTGTCTGACTATTGTTTCCTATGAAGCTTCTTTTTTATAGGCGACTATCGTCCTTATTAAAACCAATATATCCTTCTTGTGCAGGATAGGTTATCCATGCGCTACCATTCCATAAATTTATACTGTCATCAGTAGTTAAAATGTATTTATCCCCTTCGTTTGGAGAACCTGGAAGAGCGCCCAAAATAGAATTAAAGGAAAGTTGAACTAAGTTATCTAGCATCTGGAAATCAAAATTTAAACCTGCAATAATATCCTTATCACAAATATCAAAATCCCCGATTAAACCTAAATTAGTAAGTGGCTGACTCATTTTAAAATATCCTTATTTATTAAGTTTTTTATAACTCTATCAATATTTAGAAGTGTCTGACTATTGTTTCCTATGAAGCTTCTTTTTGGCATAGTTACTTTATATGCAGGGATACTAAAAACTTTACCTAGAGTAGAAGTTCTAGTCTGAGCTGGGACTGTGAAAGTCCCACCCGTCTGATGTATCTTTCCATAAGAAATATTAGTCCCAATAAAGACGGAGCCATCTACTACTTTCCTAGCAAGTGAGTTAAATAAAACCCCACTCTTTCTTAAAATTTTAGCAGTGCTATTTCTTTTTTGTCTAAGTGTAGGCTTCCAGGCTTTGCCCTGTGGGTCTATTTGTTTTATAAAACGCTGCCTAGTGCTACTTAATTCTAAGTCCCCAATGTCAGTTAAAAACTTTTGTTTTTCACCTAAACTTAATTCTGCTCTTTTAAAAAAAGCTAGTAAGTTTTTAGCATCAACTTTTATACTTAAGGCCATACAACTAACACCTTATTAATTTGTGCGTAAGGAGTCCCAATTACAAAAGGCTCTAGTCTTAAAGTGTATTTAGAACTTGCAGTTAATTCAACAATAACTTCACTGCCACTAAAGCTATAAGCCCCCTGCGCTTCAATTGGAAGTCCAGTGTCCTGATTTATTATTTTAATAAAGTCAGCTCCTTCTACTTCCCAATATATAGAAACTAGACCAGGCTCTATTCTCCGGTAACCCACATTAAAAACCCTACAAACTATTTCACTGTCATTAAATGACTCAGGATTTATAGGAGGCCCAAACTCATAAGACCACATCGCAGGGTCCTCATCGACTGCACTAATCGTAAAGTTAAAATTTTGATCTGCCTTTATTTCACTTATTCTAACTAGCTTTCCAGGAGTTTCCCTAGGACCTGCTAAGAATATAAAATCATCAGGATAAGAGCCGTCAAAGTCTGAAGTAGTATTATCAAAGTTAGCTCTACCACTTGGATATTGAGGCGCTTTTGCTAAGGGGTAACTTCCACTAAAGGCAATATCACAACCTAAAATAGTACATGCATAAGTTGCCATGCCCCCGTCAGGATATCTAATGGTAACATGTGTGATAGCAGTATCCTTAAATTCACTTGTAGTTTTAAGACCTGTTATTTCTTGACTTGCGTTAAATAAAAATTCAACTATTCTTCCAGAAAATCCATATTGTGTTGAGTCATGGGAAAGATAAACCAGATCCCCCCTCTGAGCTATAAGACCTTCATGGTCTACTTTCCAAGAATATAATCTTTTTTGAAAGTATTGACGGGCTGCTAAAATATTAACTTCTCTCTGGGCTTGTTGTTCTTCTGTTACCCCATCTAAGACTAGAGATATAAAATTTAAATCATCCGTATCTGCAAAAGGAACTAGACCTTCTACTGTCCTAGCTTCCCAGTCCTTATCCCTATCAGAATAAGTTCCGATCACTTTTGAGGGAACATTTATGACACTATAGTCTACTGAAAAAGAGCCGTCTAAAATATTTCCCATTCCATAAAGTCCAGAAGGTATTTTCTCTGGGTCTTCATAAACAACCCCTAGCTTTCCCTTATAATAAGTAGTTGAACCCCTGCCCACATTTGCTATTTTTTCTAGTATCTCGCTAGTAGTAGAGTCATCTTTTACAACAGCATCATAATATAAATCCCTATCTTCACAAAACAAAGCCCACTCGCTTATGCCATCAATATCTATTTCAATATCTGGAAGTCCTGCGCCAAACATTATTTCAGTTGAGCCGGCATAGCCTGGACCATTAACCCAGCCATAAGTTGGTGACTCAGGGAAAACAGCAGAGCCATCAGCAGAGGAGTTTTTAAATCCTCCTCTAGCAAAGTATAAAAACCACCATGCAGGATTTCTTGAAACTATCCAGCTCCAGGTTGAAGCACTAGCATCATAAACCCAACACTTAGCATCTATCTGAGCTGTAAATTTATTTGAAGAGCCTGATGTCTGAGTGTTAGCAACTAAGAAAAGCCCCTCAACATTCTGGCCTACCATATCAGTATTTGTGTCATCTAAAAAACACTTAAAAGAAGTAATACTAAATTGAGCTACTTTAGTCCCGTTATTATTAAGAGCATCAGGCTCTACTTTTCTAATTCTAAAATCAATTTCTGAGCTTGGAAAATCTGAAAAATTAGAAGGAACTAAGTAAGTAAATCTTTGAACTTGAACATTATCATTAATAAAATAAATTAACGCGATGAAAGTCCAGACTGGAGAGGATACTAGCTTATACTGAAGTTCAAAGGTAACTCTATTTTCTCCAAGTCCTGAGCTTGTAGCTTCATAACAATTACCCTCAAAATCTACTTCTACCCACTGAGTCCCTAGAGGGGTAACTCTATGAATGAAGTTATAATTATTAAGATCATTAGGAGCTACAAAGTTAGCAGGCCCTGGAAAATCAAGGTTATTATTAAGAGTAGCTCCTTCTAATATCCTTGGAATAACTTCGTATTGAGATTTAAAAGTTGTAGGAACTTTCCATGTAGTTTGATTTATAATACTTATTTCAGCTTGGGGAATATCTTCAATTAAAGTTTTTTCTACTCGCTTATTAGTAATAACTAAGTCACCTAACCCATGATTAAAAATGTGAGTGACGGACTGATTAGGTGAGCTTACATAGTCTCTTAGTAAAATAGTTTCTTCAAAAGTAGTAAACCCTAAAGAAGTTGGAACTCCTCCTGATATGCCCTTATTTAATTCGCCAAAAATATAAAGAGAAATTGCATTTGCTACCTGATTAACAGTAGGGGAGCTAGGAACAGGTCTTATATATGTATTGCTTAACTGCCATCTGAAGTTATTATTCGTAACAATATTTCCAGACGTTGGGCTTGTAAACCACAAAGGAGGAGCACCATAGACCGCTTGGTATAGAGGGTAGTCATGCCATAGAAGAAAATTATTTTGAGCGGTAGTTGAGTTAGCAGCTTGTGTTCCCTGAAGTGCGAAAATAGCAAGTGGAGAAATGCGCCCATAGTAAGGGTCTGAAGGGTCTGAGTGATATAGTAAAACAGGCTTTGAAGGAGAAGATATCGGACCTACAAAAAACTGTGGTGCAAAATTTCGCCTTACAGCAGCAGACATAGATGTAATATCCGCAAGCGTATATCTTGGGTCTATTTTTAATTCATATGCAGGCCAGTTATAAGGAGAAGTTGCAAAGTAACCTACTGGCATTGTTGCAGTCCAGTCGTTAGGGTTGTCAGGATTTAAAATTTGAGAGCCTAGAACTGGATATCCATTTGTGTCAAAGTCCCCACCCCAATATCCAGGGTAAGGTCTAGCCTGAAAATCAGGTGCGGCTCTCATAGACCCCATAGGAACAGGCAAAGTTTGAAGAGGTCTAAATTCATTTTGTGCAGAGGTAAGAGAAAAGTTGTTAGCAGCAATATCTACTTCAGCCTTATCAGCAGCTCCACTTCTTGCTTGTATTCTAGCGGCTCGATATCTTAAGGCTCCACTTGCAACACCACCAACTAAAGTTATGCCTGCAATTAAATAAGGAGAAGCTGCACCAGCAGTTAAAATTGTGGCTGCTACTAGAGCTGCAATAGTAATAATGTTAGCAGCTAAGTTTTTACCTTCCGCATCATTGTTCCCATTAACTATTGACCTTATCTCAACTATGTCATTTTTTTCAGGTTGTAAATCAAAACTAATATCATCAGGAAATTCCCCATTAATAGAAACGCTTAATGTCTTTTTTTCTATTCCTAGTTCTTCTAAAATCCCACCAATATCTTTAGTAGATTCTGAATATTTTCTTTTAGTAGGGTCAATAGGACTTTCCCAGTAAACTATTTTTGCCATTTGTAAAACCCCTCTAAAAATAAACCGTAAAAACTAAGCTCACTTACTTTGTGTAGACATGCGCATCCAAAAGATTTTTGCGTATGTAAGACATAGCTTACACCCTTAAGCCTTACACATAACCCCACATGATTTAATCTTTTAGTTCCTGACATTAAAACCAGGTCCCCATCTTCTGGGTCTAGTGTAGGAGTAGGAAATACAAACTTATGCATTTCTTTTCTTATCTGATGGGACTCCATAAAAAAAGATCCCTGACTTTGTGGGAATTTAAAATCAATATTAAAATAGTCACTTAAAACGTGCTCTGTAAACTCAGCGCAGTTCATTTCAGAATAAGGAATAGAGATGTACTTTCTAGACCAATGCATTTTAAAAAAGACCTGGTGCACGGCTAGTGTTATAAATATATTTTATTCCCCGTCTAATTAAATTATTTTGAATAACTAGAGTGAAAGATACCACAGTTGAGGTTATGGCTATTCTCTCAATTTGTAATTTTATTCTTTCTTCTATAGTGTTAGGAGTAGATCTTCTAATAAGTAAAGCTGTAATTTCTGCTCCCTTACCTCCTCCACTTTGGTCTATCCATTTAACTAGACTTCTGCCTACGTTTTGAATTACTAGACTAACCTTTGGTACTTCCCCTTGGATATCGTCTTGTCTTTTAAAATCAAAAGAAATAGCGTTAAAAGTCTCGCCCCCCGATACTACTTCTTTATTATCTTTAACAAGCCTAATAGTCCCTGATATTTGTGGGTGAGTTATTTCCAGCAAAATTAAAACGCTTTCTTCTGCGTTTAATCTGTTAACATTTATTTTAAAGTTAGAAGTAAAACTAGGCATCATAAGACTCTAGTAGGAAAGTCCCTTGATATAAATGATTTGCTTTTTGAAAAGCTATTTGCGTATTAACAAATCTAAAACGCTTTTGAACCCCATCAAAAGGGTCATTAAGTAAAAACCAATAAGAGCCGTAAGCTACGGAAGTTCTAAACCAAGTTAAAAAATTAGAATAATCATCTTCAAAAATGTTAACCGTAAATTGAACTTGAAACATAGGTCTACACTGCACAGGTCTAGTTTTAACAGGACCCACTTCGAGTTCTGACCTTAAAACATTCTGCTGAATTTCTCTAGTTAAGGAGTTGTCATTTATAAATATATAGGTTGGAAAAATTGGTATCATTTAAACCCCACTTCTTTTTAAGCCAAAGCTATTTTGAAAAGTCTTAGATATGTTTCCATTTCTAGAAATATCTTCTAGAATAATGCTAACAATAGTTCCTTGAGCATCCTGCTCGACTGAAACATTTCTAGTTTCTTTTGGAGAGCCTGAGTTTTGAATTACAACTCTTGTCTCTCCTCCCTGTGGGCTAGAAACTAAACCTCCATTTGCAAAAGCTGGCATGCCTGCAGAATAATTAGGTGCTCCATTAAATCCCCTGGCCATTCTTTTTAAGTTAGTAAAAAAGTCAGCTCCAAAATGTGAAACTGTTTTAGCATCACTAACAAATTCTCCATTAGATAGTCTTGCTAAAATAGAATCTGAAGTCCCAGATCCAGGACCTACAACAGAGCCTCCACTTGCAAATCTTTTTATTATTTTTCCGCCACTTAAAAAACCTCCAGTAGCTACTGCAGGAGTAGGAGCCGCTACACTAGGTGTTCCAAAGACTCCAGGGATAGCAGAGCTTAAGGCTCTTAAGAGTGCAGCCTCTAAAATAATTCTTTGAATAGATGCTACTGCTGAACTTGCAAAATCTTTAAACCCCTGGCTTGCACTTTTAGTTCCATCACTCACTGATGCAAAAGCAGAGCTAAAAGAAGAAACTGCAGTGTTTCCAATGGCCGCAAAAACTTGTCTTGATTCTTCTCCTAACTTAGTAACATCTGTTTTTACCTTAGCCACACTATCAGTTGCAGTCTTAGCCAGAGGGTTTCCTACTAACTCGCTAAAAGAATCATTTATAGTTTTTAGCCCGTCTGATATTGCCCCACTTAGTCCAAGGGTAAAAGTATTTGCTAAGTCAACCCCTCCCTCTAAAAAGGTTGTAGACAATTTTGACTTAGAGTCTCCAAAGCTAGTAATTATATTTTCTCGCCATAGATCAAAATTAGCAGCATTATTTTTCCAGTCATAGATGCGATCAAGTCCAGGTAAGGCCCCAATAGTTCTAAAAATTGTAGCAAATAAATTTAGAAAAGGAGCTACAAAAACCCTAGCAAATCCCTTAAGCGCAACGTCCCCTAGAATAACTAAAGACTCTGACCAGCTTTCAGTTATTTGAGTTAGCTTTATAAATACATTTGCTACCCCTGCAAGCGCTGCCCCAAAAGCTACTATTGCAATAGTTATTCCTACAGGACCTGCTAAAATTACAAGGAGCTTAAGCATTGCGCCCGTAAAAATTCTTACAGCTATAAGCCCAGCTCCTAAAGCTGATGATAGAAATCCAAGCCCTATAAGTAAGGGACCAATGGCAGCAGCAGCGGCCGCAATTACTACGATAGTTCTTCTTGTAGAAACATCTAAACTGTTTAGGAAATCAACTGCGCTCTGAAAGTTAGTGACAAGTTTTGCAATGACAGGTGCTAACTCTGCACCTATTAATTCTAAAAAATCCCCAAAGGAATTTTTTAACTGGGCAAGCTGGCCATTAAAAGTTTTAGTAGCTTCGAGTGCTGACCCTGCAAATCTAGCAGCAACTAAATCAATGGCAGCTCCAGCTCTTAGCTGTTCTTCGCTTAAGGCTCTAATAGCAGGAATACTTTCTGCAATTCTACCTGAAAGACCTGAAAATGTTTTTCCTAAATTTGTAATTGATGCTTCTAATGGAGCTCCAGTTGCAGCGCTTAGGTTAACAGCAGCTTCTACTAATTTTGTGGCCTGTTCATTTGTAGAAGTAAAGTTACGAGCTAGGGCTATATTTTGTAAAATTACCTCATCCCCAAAGGTTGATGAAGCTTGTAAGGCAGAGGCAAATTTTTGTATCCCTAAAGATGCTTCATTAGAAAAAGTGCCTGCATTTTTTAAAGACTGATTAAGTAAGGAGACGGCTTCTTCTTGTTTTGCAAAGTTAGCAACAGCTAAAGTTCCTGCTGCTAGTAAGGGACCTGTTACAAATAAAGATAAACTTTTGCCTGTGTCTCTTAAAGATTTTCCAACTTTTGCAAGGGAAGTTTCAACTCTCTTAGATACATCGCCTAAAGACTTAAGTCCTGATGCTGCGGAAGCGTAAGCCTGACTTCCTTTTTTTGCATCTTTTGCTGATGTCTCTAACTCCTCATTAAAATCTTCTAATGCAGCTTCACTGCCAGTGACATTTTTAACGAATTGTTTTAGGGATGTATCTACTTCTTTTATTGCGCTCTGGGCTTCTGCAGTTGTCGCACTTATTTTTAGTTCTACACCATACTGAGAATCTTGAGACATCTAGCTTAATTCCTTTTTAGCCCACTCTTTAAAGTCCTTACTTTTGACCATTTGATTTGCGACGGCTTGCATAACTCTTTGATGTCTCTCTGCAAATCCTATGACTTCTAAAAAACTTTGCACCTGAGCTAAACTATATTTTTCTATTTCTTCTAATCTATGTCCAGTTGAAACTAACTTTTGTACAGCTAAGACCCAGTCTATTTTTTGTTCAAAGTCTTGGCCATTGCCTTTAGACTTGGGAATACTTTTTGGGACAAAAAATCAGCATTTACCTCTACAACATTTGTTAAAATAAAACTTGCAGCTTCTAAGCTCATGCTTTCTATTGTTTCTTTTGATAGAGAAGTTGTTATAGTAAGAGCCTGAACTATAATTTCAAAGTCTATTTTTATGATTTCAAAAATAGCCTTAGCAATTCCTAGATCTCCGGAAGCTGCATTTTTCTGTATTTTATCAATTACTTTATCTGCAAGCTCTGCCATGTAAGGCAGCTTACCAAAAGGAATAGTCTTAATTTGAACTATCTCTTCACCTAACTTAACTTCTAATGTTTCTGGAAATATTACTTTTAATTCTTTCATACTATTTTCATCCCCTTCTTAATCTAAAATAACCACCAAGGTTTAAGTCTTGATTAGCATAGTCCAGCTCTATCTGACCTGTGAGATTAAGTAGAAAATAATTTCCCTGAGATATCAAGTCTAGTTGAGACACTGGGCTGAAAAGAACTTTGTATATTTCAACACCTAGTGGCTCTTCTTCTCCTTCCCCATAGTTAGTTCCCTTAAAGTATAAATATTTAGGTCCCTTAAACTCTGACAAGAAGTTAAATTCATCAAGTCCTGTATTATTGTAGTTTGATGTTATCCGTAAGTAGACAGCTCCAGCTATGACTCTATTTCTAAGAAGCTCTATGCCCTGAGAAGAGAATGAAAAATCAGTATCTAAAACTAAAGCTTCTATAAGATTGCCGTCCACATCTAAAACCTGAACAAGTAAATCAGTTATGACAGTTCCATTGTTTTTAAATACAAAAAAGTTACCTTCACTTAAGGCTAGGCCATCACAAAGTAAATACTCCTGCACAAAACCCACTGCAGAGCCGCTTGTAAAGGGTGCGGATTGCATAGCTACTTCCATGTTTCTAGTTTTAGAGCATAGAACAGATAAGTTTAGGGCAACATTTTGAACTTGCAAACGAGTTGCAGGCTTTATATTAGTCTGATTGTATCTGTTTTCTTTTCCTAATATTTCACTTTGAATTATTATAGAAGCTGACTGAATATTGCCCATTTTTTTAAGGGGAGCTTCTATGCCACAGACTAAACCCGAAGTGCTTTCACACTCGGATTTAACTTCTGACATATAAAACTCACCCCTTAAAAAAGTGCAGCAGCTTTCAGAAATAGACATTAAGCTACGGGACCAAACTCAATATTGTAATATTTAGAAACTCCAGCTCCAATCTTACTGTTATCTTTTAAGATAGTTCCTGTTAATTCTACAGAGCCAAACTCACCAGTCGTGATAAGATTAAAAGTTGAGGTAGGGTCAAACTTAACCTTAAAAACTCTTAGTGCAACTTGTTGATCGCCACCTTCTCCAACATTTATGCCATCAAAAAAGATTTCAAATATTTGCTGACCAGTAGTTAAGGCTTGAATTATAGTGCTAATGCCATAGTCATAAGTAATTTCTAAATCTGTACCTATAGTAATAGCCCCACCTGAAATTAAAATAATTCCTGCAGAAGATACGATATAGTCTGTATTCTCAACAAAAGTTGTTGCCCCTTCTACTACTGTTACTCCAACTCTATCTGGAATAAACGCAAGTGGAATAAGCTCATCTAGTGCAACAGTTGTATATAAATAATCCGTTATTGTTCCTGCTGATATGTTTCCAAAAGCACCTGTGCCCTGAAAAGCTAGGGCTAAGTTACGAGCCTTTAGACAATTTAGAGTCATAGAAATAGTAGCTGAATTAATATAGGAAATTGAACAGGCAGTGCCCCCAAGAGAAGTAAAATCTTCTTGTTCTACTTCTGTTAACTCATGATTAATTGCAAATGCACTAGCATTACCTACTGGCAAAGCAGGATTTGCAGTTCCTTCTTTTTTTAAATAAAACTGGCCTCTAAAGTAACCACAACATAAATCCATTCTTAAACCCCCTGGTTTTTATTTTAAAATAATAGTTGAAAAACTTGAACTAGACATTAAATTATTACTTTCCCCATCAGGGAAAAGCATTTCATCAGAATTCCACGATATAAAATCATAGGCTTCTCTCATGTTTAAATTTTTATTAAATTCTGTAATTGATTTTTTAACTGCTCTTCTAGACTCTGATAACTCCATGAATTGCCCATCAAGATAAATGTCTGTTGTTATAGGGTCTTTTTTAAATTCAAAAGTATCTCTAATACACTGAAAGATAATAACAATATTAAAAATATGATTAGCCTTTGGAGTGCAATCTTTAATCCTTTGTTGAGGAGCCGCATTTGATGAGGTCCCTGGAAAAATCCAGAGAGATCTAGGACTTGGACAATCTTTTTTTAAGGCATCTTCTAAGTCATTAAGGTCTGCTTTTGGCATTGCAAAAAAATCTTTTGTAGAAAAAAACTTTTCTAAGTTCACATCTTTTCTTAAGTGGACTAATAAAGGATTTAAGTAAGGAAGATCCGTAATTCTAATTGACACATGAGCACCCATTAGAACAACTTCCACAACATACTTTTGTTGGCAAGCAACTAGGCTCTGTTTTTTCTACTGAGAATTTTGATCTCTTTCTAGAGGGAATACATACCCCGTCATCAGTGCATATCTCTGAACAGGAGCAGACTTCTGATATTTCTGCTTTGCATTCATCACACT
>JGI1221J11331_1000803_pt1 | contig 10620 bp, 8 predicted proteins | sample LakVidmifraction_4_FD_11331 | JGI IMG/M metagenome (IMG submission 11331) | reverse complement strand
TTATGATACTTGGGGAGCTATGATTTACAATGAAGCAGGACTCGAATTGAAAGGTTGGGATGGAACAATAAAAGGAAAGTCAGCAGAAAATGGCAATTATGTTATGGTTGTAAAAGCCATTACATTTTATAATAAAAAAATTACTGAGAATACTCCGGTAACATTACTCAAATAACTATGAGAAGATATTTATTAATGATACTGTTTTTTACTTTTGGAAAAGTTTATTCACAAGACCCAATATTTTCTCAAACTTTTTTAGTGCCGGAAACAATAAGTTCATCATTTACAGGTGCATTACGTAGTACAAAATTAGGTGTGCTTCATAGATCTCAATGGACAAATTTTGGAATTAAAGTAAATACTAATTTTGCTTATTTCGATACTTGGGCAGAAGGTTTTAGGAGTGGAATTGGCATTTCTTTCTTAAATCATACGGAAAGTGAAAATCAATATAGTTTTAACCAATTTAATTTGAATTATGCTTTAGCTATTCAAATTAGTGATTTATGGTATTTTAGACCAAGTATTTCATTAGGTGCTGGCATTAAGGATTATGGCTTTCAAAATTTATTATTAGAAGATCAAATAAATGTAAATACTGGAGGTATTAATACAGGAACCATAGATCCAATTTTATTGAATGAGAAAACAACTTTTTTTGATTTTAGTTCTTCCGTTTTATTTAACAATGAAAATTCTTGGTTTGGCTTAACATTAAGGCATTTAAATACACCTAATATTTCAATGACAAACGAAGGGAATACACCTTTGCCTATTTTTCTTTCAGTACATGCAAATATTGAATTTCCTTTACATAGGTTTTCTAACTATGGATATTCTGATAAAAGTAGCTTCTACTTTTTAGCAAATTATATGATGCAATCAAAATATAACAGGTTTGATATAGGTTCGCAATATGTTTATGATAACAAATTTTCATTAGGACTTATATTCGCTACAAATCCAATCAAGACTGAAAAGCGAAGCTATTTTCTAACATCAATAAATGTTTTTGGAGGTATAAAATGGGAAGGTTTTAAATTTGGGTATTCTTATGATATTAATGCAAGTGATATTGGTGTAACTGGAGGTGTACATGAATTTTCTGTTACCTATGATTTTAACGTAAATTTGCGACTACTTAACCATTATAAATGTGTGCGATATTTCTAAAGGGAATGAAATACGATTATGCACAAGGAAGTATTGACTGCTATGGCCATCACCGGTAATGAGGTGTTCGTCATCCGCTTCATTTTGTTCCATAAAATAGAACTAAAAGGGCATATTTCTCATCATATTTTCTTAAATCAAAAAAGGAAAGCAGAGAAATTTTATATACGAAGGAACGCAAGTGCATTGCTTTAACATCAAAACAGATGCTCAACCATGCTAAGGTACATTGGGAATGATTTTTAAAACTAATAATTCAATTTATTTGTACTACTAATGAAATATTTGTTTGAAAAAAAATGAAATATACAAACTATTAGTTTGTATATTTGAAATAAAATAAACCTAAATTGTATTTTTGTAGTTTAATAAAAGTTTAAAATAGAAACTATTAGTTTGGAAAAAGAACAAAAAATAAACCGCCTCATTAACTCTCAACCTTCTGGAGTTGTATATCTAAGCTCCTGGTTAACGGAAAATGGATTCTCTACCCAATTGTTAAATCGATACAAGAAGAGTAACTGGATTTATTCTATAGGAACTGGTGTCTGGATGCGTGTTGGTGAAGAGCCTACTTATGAAGGTGCTTTATATGCGCTACAGGAACAAGCTAAATTGAGTGTTCATATAGGAGGGAAATCTGCATTGTCTTTACAAGGGAAAGCCCATTATCTGGAATTATCCACCCAACAAATAATATTGTTTGGTAGTAGTAAAGAAAAATTGCCTGCTTGGTTTTTTAAGTATGATTGGGGTTTAAAAGTGAATTACTTTAGTTCTTCTTTTCTTCCTTCCAAAATGGGGTTGCAAACCTTAGAACAAAGCACTTTTAGCTTGTTAATATCTAGTCCAGCAAGGGCTTTGCTAGAATGCTTATATTTAGTGCCTAAAAAACAAGAACTTGTTGAGTGTTACGAAATAATGGAAGGTCTCAATAACCTTAGACCAAAGCAAGTACAAGAACTACTGGAACAATGCACCTCTATAAAAGTAAAACGACTTTTCTTATATATGGCAGAAAAAGCGCAACACGATTGGTTTAATTACATAAATTTAGAAAAAATAGATCTTGGAAAAGGTAAGCGTTCTCTTGTAAAAGATGGCGTTTATATAGCTAAGTATCATATCACAATTCCTAAAGCGTTAGCAAATTATGAGTAGTTACAAGCATCAAGTTTCTTTATTATTACAAGTATTGCCAGAAGTAGCAAAAGAATCTTGTTTTGCATTACACGGTGGTACTGCTATTAACTTATTCATTAGAGAAATGCCTAGATTGTCTGTAGATATTGACTTAACCTACATACCTATAGAAGATAGAAGCACATCTTTAAAAAACATTATTGCTGCTCTAGGCAGCATAAAAACGAATATTGAAAGAGTCGTGCCTAAGGTTCAGATTACTTTAAAACAAGAAATTTTAAAGCTTCAGATTACTACTGCTAAGGCACAAATAAAAATAGAAGTAAATCAAATAAATAGAGGCATATTAGACGAACTTGTAGAATTACCACTATGCGAGAAAGCCCAAGAAGAGTTTAATGCTTTTTGTGCTATTTCCGTGGTATCATTAGGGCAATTGTACGGTGGTAAGATTTGTGCCGCTTTAGACCGACAACACCCAAGAGATCTATTTGATGTGAAATACTTATTGCAAAATGAAGGATTTACCAACGACATTAAAAAAGGTTTTGTGCTGTGCCTTTTAAGCAGCAATCGACCTTTAAATGAAATGTTGCAACCCAACCTCATTGACCAGCAAGATACTTTAGCCAATCAGTTCGAAGGGATGAGTTCAGAATCTTTCACGTATGAGGATTTTGAGAATTGTAGAGTACAATTGATTGATACGATACATAAAAGCTTAACTGCTAAAGACAAAGAGTTTTTATTAAGCTTTAATAACTTGACACCCGACTGGAGTATTTATGATTTTGAACGATTTCCGGCAGTTCAATGGAAATTACAAAACCTCAATACGCTTAAAGCTAAAAATCCAGAAAAGTTCAACGAATTCAAAGCATCTCTAGAAGAAGCGTTAAAAGGATAATTAGGCTTATATTAAAAATTAATTACCTTATCCAAAGCATCGTCGGCATCCTTTCTCATAAAACTAGCCTGATAGGCAACTGTGGTTAAAATAGAGGAATACCTATATAATTTTTGCAACATTTGAATTGGAATTTTATCACCAGAAATATTTCCAAAGCTATGTCGAGCAATGTGTATACTTAGCTTTTTATCAATACTTACTTGTTTCGCTACCAATTGTAAACGATTGTTTAACGTTCTGGTTCAGTTCGGGTTCCTACTTAGGTTTCTTTAAAACAAGTCCATTATTTAAAATTGGAGCATTTGCTATAATGATAGTTTTAGTGGCGTTATATTCAGTTTTCTGGAAGTAAATATTTAAAAAGAAAGGTGATTTATAATTCATGAATCACCTTTCTTAAAATAATATATCTCCACATCTCCAGCATTATTCCATTTCGTTAACACTCCATTGCATAAAGCTTCCAATTCCCCGCAATAAGAGCTTTAAAAAAAGCACTTATTTTTTGCCTTTGCCCTCCTTTAATCCGTTTCCATAAAAATAGTCTCAACAAAATAGAATATTTAGCAGGTAATAAGGTGTTCGCAATCCGCTTCATTTTGTTCCATAAAATATAGCTAAAAGGGTATCTGCAAAAACTCTTCATGAGGAACATGTTTCAGAATCTCATCATTTTAAGTACAATTCATCTGAATACAAAAAAACACAGCTTCCAATTCCGCAGTAAGAACTTTATAAGAGAATTGTAGCAAAAGTAAAAAACTTGCTTTAATAGCTGTTTGTAATAAACCACTAAAACAAGCTTTTGCTATTGTAAAATCAGGATTACCCTAATAAATTTGTGTCGAAATGAGTATAAAAAGACTTGTTTTTTAACTCAGTTCTTTGTTGTATCCAGTTTTATTTATTAGTGATTTTCTATCATTATTAAAAATATCTTTTTTTTATCATAGTTATAATTCTATATCTGCAAAACCATTTCAGAAAAGACAATACCTTAAAAACATGAATCTACATTTTCTCTAAAGTGATGAGATTGTCATCCGGAATACGGTCTATCATTTTATTGTAGGGATCTATACCTGCTTTTATCGGCAACTTCTTTGTGATATAGGTAAATGTTGATTTTCCAGGTTTTACCCAAACTTTTTCAAGAACTAAAGGCGACTTTATGGTCATTCCTTGTTTGTTTTTAATATCATTATCAAATACTGCAATTTCAAGTAGGTTGGCTTTAGCTCCTGTTGCTAATAATTTACCGTTACCATCAAAATAGTTTTTTGAGCTTTCAACTTCAATAGTCACTTCATATTTGTCGTTTGCCACTTTTTTATAAGAGGCTTTCGTAACTTTGTTAGAATAAAGCGTGATCTTTTTAAAGCTATCTTCTAAATAATATTGAAGAGAATCTGGTGTGGCAGACTTCATAAAGTCANACCATTCTAACGTAGTTGTAAAAGGAGCTTTNGGTCTAAAACGTGCTGCNTCCATATAGGCTTTAAAAGCTTTGTTTAAATTATCTTCACCTATTAAATCTTGAAGACCATAAAGTATNAACCCACCTTTTCGATACCAAACATAGGCTTGATTATCATTATCCATTAACGTTTTTTCAAACTTACTTTCGTTGGCTCTACTTCTAAGGTATGTATCCAATTCTTCTTTTAAAAAATTTTGCATCGCATCAACCCCATATTCTTTTTTCATGACCATCAATGAAGAATACTCCGCCATAGATTCTGAAATCTGATTGGAACCGCGTGTTGCAGAGGGCGTAACTTGATGACCCCACCACTGATGTGCAATTTCGTGTGCCGTTACAGTATAAACATAATCCAAATCATTTGGATCACTAAAATCACCTACCCAACCAAAACTTTCAGCAAATGGAACAGTATTTGGAAAGGATTGAGCAAAGGTAGAATATCGAGGAAATTCAAGTATTCTGATTTGACTGTATTGGTAAGGACCATAATTATCAGCATAATAATCCATAGAATGTTTTACTGCTTTTACAAGACGATCAATATTATAAGTATGCGTTGGATGATGATAGATTTCGATGTTTATTTTTTCTCCTGATTTACCTGTCCAAACATCTCTATCAACTTTATAGTTTGCTGAGGAAATATTATAGAAGAAATCTAACTCATCATTCATTTTGTAGGTGTAATATTTTCTTCCATTGGCTTCCCATTCTTTTTGTAAATACCCAGGCATAATCGCAATTTGATCTGGCGCTGTGCTCACAGTTCCTTCAAAAGTTATATAATCGGCATCATCATTAAATAATAAATTACTCAATCCCCAAACATCTGTTTGTTCAGGTAACTGATAATCTTTAATGGGTAAGTCGTATTTTTTTCGATCCTGGTCACTGGTTAACTCGCCTTGAGCATTATAACCAAAGGATGGAAAGAAATTGTTGTTTAAAAAGGTTCCGTTGTAAACGATATCGGAACCTGAACCTTCATTAGGAAATCCTTTATACGAACCCGTTACTTCTAAAACCATCGTAATGGTGTCATTGGGTTGTAAAGGTTTGTCAAAGGCATAAATTTCATAACCAAAATCCTTATAACGTTTACCCAATTTTGGTTTTTTACCTTCAATAGTAAAGGTGTTCACTTCTTTTTTCAACAAACCTTCTGCACCCCAATTTAAATGTAATGAATCGATTACTTCATTCGATTTATTCACCATTTTATAAGTTACTTTAATTTTTGCGGATCTGTTTTCAGGAAATAAATCGGCATTAACTTTTACATCAATAACTTTTGGTTGCGCAATTTTATCGTATTTACTCAGTTGTTTTTCATATTCGGCAGAAGCAATTGTTCCTTGTTTTACAGTTCTGTAGTTGTTTAATGTTTTGGTGTTGTAATTAATAAATACACCTGAGCCAATAAAAATTACGAACAAAATAATGAAAGCTGAAATGGTTCTACCGTTTAACCGTTCTTTCGCTATTTGCCAACGAGCTTTTCTGCCTGAATCTGTTCCTCGTTTCCAAAAAAGATAACCGACAACTAATAAAACGCCCCCACAGGCCAACCAATAGGTTCTAAACCAAAACAGCGCCTCGCCAAAATGCCCGAATCCATTCATATCAGATACCGTATAACCTGGCGCATAACTATATAAATATAAATTGTTCTTTACATCTGCTAATTGATTCAATCCAAAAAGTAATACCCAAATAGCAATGGCAATTACGTGTCCTATAAATTTTTTAGTAACTACAGAATGTACAAAAAAGGCTAATAAAACGAAAATGATGTACTTAGGAAATTCAATTAAATATAAATCAGTAAAGTACTTTTCAAATTCAAAATTGAAATAACCTTTAATAATTTGATTGAGTACACCACTTACTAAAACCATATTTACTAAAACAAAACTTATCATTACTAATGCTAAAAATTTGGACCCATATACTAAACGATTCGGTAATGGAAGGGAACCAAATATTTGATCGTAATTTACGTTGCGCTCTCTATGCAATACTTCACCTGTCATAAACACAATTAAAATAAATATGAGAATAACATACGTAGAATCTTTCATTTCTAACATATAATAGGTGAGTGGTAACGATGGTGTTCCATAAATAGGAGCACCAAACCATCCATCAAAAAAGAGGAATAACACCGCAGCAATTAAAATGGCAATAAAAAAATTATCTCTAGTAATATTTTTAAATTCCATAATAGCTAAATCAAACAATAATTTAACATTTAACCTTTTTGAGAAAACTTTTGAAACACTTGGGATTTTAGTAAGTGCAGAAGCTACATTGTCTTTATCTAAGTTGTCATTTTTCTTTTTTGATGTATAATTTTTATTTAAAAATTTCTGAAAATCAAATCTAAATAAGGTAAATAGAAATGCCAATACACCCAAACCAACCCAAATAAGACGATTCCAAATTAACAACCCTTGAAACGGAACCGTTAAAGTATTTTGCTCTTCAGGTGTCCAGTACCTAATAATATTTTGATAAGTACCCAAACCAAATGGGTCTAGTAGGCTTACTAAATCTTTGTTTTCAATATCTTGCGTTAATGTTAAGGTGATTAAATACGTTATAAAAAGTATAGCACCACCTGCATAAGCCAACATGACCTTTTTAGTTAAACTTACCAAAGCAAAGAAAATACATCCTGCAAAGAAAAAGTTGGTCCAATAAAGCATTAATGTTGGTTGAATATAATACCAAAGATTAAATGATGTAAAGCGTTCTGGTTCTTCATAGCCTGCAAATGGGCCAATGGCAAAACCTATGATTAATCCCAAATGCAACCCTAGACTCACCATAAAAAGCACAGACATAGAACCAAAAAAACGTCCTAATAAATAGCCTTTTTCACTAATTGGATAGGAGAAAAAATAATTCTCCGTTTTATGTTCAATATCTCTGTATACAGGAACTCCCATAATTGCACTTGAAAGCATAATACCAAAAATGCTAATGGTCGATAACATAGAGGCAATAGCTACAGGAGAGTTCACAAATACCTTTTCTGAAGCAGGACCATTTCCGCCAATGGCGACAATTAATCCAAACAATAATAGGATTCCAAAATAAGACCAAGTTGCCGGTCGTTTTAATCTGTATTTAATTTCGAATAAGAATATTTCTTTAAACATAATTGAATGATTTTAAATGAACTAATTAAACAATTATACTAAAGTAGCATCCATACGAGATGTGATTTCAGCAAAATATACATCTTCTAAATCTGCTGCAATTGCTTCAAAAGAAGCGTTAGGTTGGTTATCACTTAATACGTGAATAACCGTTTTTCCGGCTTTTAAATAGGTAGAAATAACTTGTAGTTCTGATTGGTAATTTATCAATTCCTCTTTTTCAATCGTTTTTGACCATATTCTACCTTTAACTCCTTCGGTTAAATCATTTGGATTTCCTTTAACCACAACTTCACCTTGACAGATAATTGCCATATTATTACATAAGTTAGAAATATCATCCACAATATGTGTAGATAAAATTACAATGGTATTTTCTCCAATTTCGCACAATAAATTATGAAATCGATTCCGTTCTGCAGGATCTAAACCAGCGGTAGGTTCATCAACAATTATTAATTTTGGATCACCAATTAACGCTTGTGCAATACCAAAACGCTGTTTCATTCCACCAGAATACGTTCCTAAACTTTTATTTCGAACATGCCATAAATTGGTTTTATTTAATAAGGATTCTACCAAATCTTTACGTTCTCCTTTGTTCGATATTCCTTTTAATGAAGCAATATGATTTAACATATTGTATGAACTTACTTTAGGATATACACCAAATTCTTGAGGCAAGTAACCCAGAATTTTTCGTACTTCGGCTTTGTCTTTTAAAATATCCAAATCACCTAACATTGCCGAGCCAGAATCGGCTTGTTGCAATGTTGCCAAAGTTCTCATTAATGACGATTTTCCTGCTCCGTTTGGTCCTAAAAGGCCAAACATTCCTTGAGGAATGTTGAGAGTGACGTCTTTTAAAGCTTGAACACCGTTTGAATACGTCTTACATAGATTCTTGATTTTTAATTCCATAATTTAAAATGATTTATTCGGTTAGTTAATTTTAAAGATAGTAAAATTATTGAGAAAACTGATTTTTTTGAATTTTTGCCAAAATATATATAATTGTTCTATTTTACAATAAATTTAATTTTTAGCTGTGCTATTGCAATTCCTTTTTCCCCTTGGATAGAATAAAGCAAATATATTTTTTCATCTTCAACATACTAGGGGAACATTACGCAAAAGAAAAAGGTTATAAAATCACTCAGTTCCCGGCAAACTGGAAACGCTACGGCAAAGCTGCAGGACCAAAACGAAACCAGGAAATGGCTAATTATGCTGATGTCCTCATTGCCTTTTGGGATGGAAAAAGCAGAGGAACCAAACATATGATTGAATTGGCAAAAAATAGAAACTTGAAGATTAAAATTTGTTATTATTAGGATGGAAACGAATGGAAATGTCATTTCTGACTTGATCCGGAATCTTCTATGATCATAAATCTACCAACAAAAGTATATGTATAGTAATACTTTTTATCACTTAAGTATACTAATATGTATACTTTTGTTAGTTTATTTATACGAATATGTATACTTTTGTTTTTACTTATATACTTATTTATATAAAAATCGTCAACTAATGAGAAATAAAAGAAAATTACTTATAGACCAACTGGACCAAAAACTAGGGGTATTTAAAGGTGCCGAAATGGTTCCAGTTCCACAAAAAGGGTGGATTAACACGATTAGAACCACGCTTAACATGACAATGGACCAATTAGGGACCAAACTTAAATTGACAAAAGGAGCAGTTCAAAAAATTGAAGAACGCGAGGCTATAGGTCAAATTACCATCAATAAACTAAAAGATGTTGGAGAAGTTCTTGACTTAAAATTCGTGTATGGATTCGTTCCTAAAGACGGCACCATTGATAATTTAATTAACTCGAAGGCTGAAAAATTAGCTCGAAAAATAGTATTAAGGACCAATCAAAACATGAAATTAGAGGATCAAGGAATAAGTGATGAAAAAATAAATCAATCAATTATAGACTTGGCCAATGAAATAAAAAGAGAAATGAGAAAATCATTATGGGATTAGATTTAAAATATGCTGAAGGACAAACGCCTTTAACTGAAGAAGAAAAAGAAGGTCTTAAAATAAAGACAATAACCACACAAAATGAGTTAGATGAGTTTGAACAATTAAATATTGAAAAAGCAGTTGAATGGAGTATTCACGCTAATTTGAAACCAGAAAAAATATTGACGGAAAAATTTATTAAAGATTTACATAAGAAAATGTATGGTGATGTTTGGAAATGGGCAGGCGAGTTTAGAAAAACGGAGAAAAATATTGGTATTAAATGGATACGAATTGGAGTAGCGTTAAAGAACCTTATTGAAGATACAAAATATTGGCTGGAAAACAAAACGTATTCATCCGAAGAAATTGCGATTAGATTTAAACATAGGATTGTATCAATTCATTGTTTTCCAAATGGAAATGGAAGGCATTCAAGAATGATGGCTGATATAATTATGGAGTCAATTTTTGAAAAAGAAATTTTCACTTGGCATAAGTCAAATATGGTAAAAACAGACGAAACCAGAAAAAAATATATTGAAGCATTAAGAGAAGCTGACAACGGAAATATAATACCTCTAATTGAATTTGCTCAAAACTAAATAAACCAATAAGTACTTAGTTTAAATAATTACCGTATAAATCAAAAATGCCTGGCTAATCGCTAGGCATTTTTTGATTTCTTTTTAGAGGCATCTGAATCTGAAAACAATTTCCTCAAAATATAGGAAACAAAAAAACTGACCACGGCGCCAATCACA
>JGI1221J11331_1000800_pt1 | contig 10637 bp, 7 predicted proteins | sample LakVidmifraction_4_FD_11331 | JGI IMG/M metagenome (IMG submission 11331) | reverse complement strand
GACCAAAGTGCTGGGCCGCCTCAATGATTTGTCCGGGATTGATGCCGGCGTTTTGGAAAACGCGCGGCTTCGCGGGCAAGCGGTGCATAAAGCCGTCGAACTTGATATCGCCGGCGAACTTGACGAAACCGACTTGCATCCCGAAGTCGCGGCCCGGCTCGGGCAATGGCGCCAATTTTGCCGGATTACAAAGTTCGAACCGCTGGCGTCTGAATTGCGCGTGTATTCCGCTCGTTACGACTACGCCGGAACGCTGGATTTGTTCGGCGCGCTGCGGCGTGAACGCATATTGCTAGACCTAAAATCCACGGCCGCTATCCCGGCGACAGTCGGCATGCAAACCGCAGCATATGCCCANGCCCTGCGCGAATCGATCGGCTGCGGGCCGATACGCCGCGCGGTTCTGCGCTTAGCTGCCGATCGCTTCGAATTTCTCCCGCTCAATCGCCCGGCCGACCTGTCCGATTTTCTCGCCGAACTTTCACAATTTAGGGAAACGCAAAAATGACCGACGACACGGAAACCCTCGAACGCATCATCAAAGCGCCCGAAACGCTGCCAGCTATCATCAAAGCGCGCGAGGAAGCCGACGCCGCTGCGGCAATGTATGCGGGCTATGAAGTCACAAGCGCGGACACTTGGCAAGCTGCGGCCGAAGATTTGACAATTGTCAAACGCAAGCTTGATGAAGTCGCGGAATTGTCGACGTGGATTCTTTCGCCGCTCAAAGAACATACAGCCCGACTGCAGACACTNTTAGCCGTGCCGCGCGACCGGCTTATGCANGCNAAGGGCGCTATCGAGCGGCCGATGCTCGAATATCANGATCGCGTTAAGCGCGAGCGCGAGGAAGCGACGCGAAAGGCGCATGAAGCAGCAAGGGCCGAACATGCACGAAAGACCGAGGAAGCGGCCGCAATCGCGGCACGTGCGGCTGCAGAACGTGCGGCTGCAGAACGTGCCGCAATGCTCGCGCAAAACGAAACGGACAAAGCACTAGCCGAGCGCGCGCTGCAGCAAGCCGACGACCGCGAACAAGCAGCCAGCGAAGCTTTGCACGCCGCCGAGTCCGCGCCCCTCGTCGTATCGACGTCAGCAATTCCGGAAATGCCAAAAGCCAAAGGCACGCAAACGCGCGAGCGTTGGCACGGCAAACCGGAAAACGACGACGCCCCGGCCGCGCTGGCAAAGCTCGTCCGCGCTGCCGCTGCAGACCCGTCCCTAATCGGCTTCCTTGCACTGAATCAAACCGCAATAAATCAAATTGCCTCGCAACTAAAGTCTCATGCGCGTTTGCCCGGCTTCGTTTTCGCGCCGGTTACATCGATCGCCTCCGCCCGCAAATAACCCAAGGAATCAACGCCATGAATGTCACAACAATGTCAAACGTTTTCAGCTTCGAAGATAAGCCCGCCAGCATTGAAAAAATCAACGTCAAAAAATCGAGCGAGCGCGACGGCGGCCGCGCTTCGGTCGAGTTGCAAGTGTCTGCGCATAACTTGCCGGTGCAATGCCTTGCTGCATTGATCTTTGCGCCGGTGTGCGACGTCGAACAAGCGTTTTGGATGATCGAAGATGTGCCTAATCTTGATATTGACGCCGGCGATCAGATCGACGTCCGGTTTTTAGGCCTCGGATCATTCGATCTCGTCGCGAAGTATGAAAAGCGCCACACATTGAAGATTAAAGGCCTCGCCGAGATTCGGTGCGACGTGATCGATAAATTCAAAGTGACGCCGATCGCCGGCCCGATTGTCGAATGCGCTTTTCGCGTCGTCATCAGCGACCCGCCGGCAGGATGGCTAGACGCCGCTATGCGCGTATTTTTGGAACCCTGCACCGCAAGCCTGCACGCCGACCCCGAGCTTGACCTTGGCGCTCGCGTTAGCCCTAGCGAAGCCCTGCGCGCGAAGCTCGCGACCGGCGCAGTCGTGATGACGATTGCCGGCGCAAAATCAAAACGCTAGAATTGCGCCGCGCGAAACGCGCAAGGCTTCTCCGGCCTGCGGTGCCCACGACGCCAGCCCTCAAAAGGCTGGCGTTTTTTATGGTCGCGCGCCGACAAAAGGCTTTAGCCAACCCAACCATAAGACCCGCCACCGGCACTCAGCGACGTGACTACCACCGACGCGACTTCAATCGACACCGACCACGCCTTCGTCGATCCGGATTCGCTCGCGTAGTAAAGAAAGTCGTCGCTATCGTCTAGGTCATAGAACGAAACGACGCCGCCAGCACTTGCAACTCTACGATCTACAAACGCGCCTTTTCTGGATAACAACACCATCGCATTTGCGTTCGCTCCCGTAAGCGTAACGGTTACGCTTACGGGCCGCTTAGTATCTGTATTCGTTGCTCGGAACGGCTTGCTAACGTGATGTAGCCGCATCCTGCAAATGTCGCCCTGGCTCGGCATGTCGTCACCCCACTGGCGCTGACCAAGTATCTGATTCTTCGGTGATCAACGAGTTGGCCGCCGCGCCCCCGGCCGAAATAATGCGGAACAATGCGGACGCGGAATATGGCGTATCTGCCGCAGTGTCCTCGCTCGCCACGCCGCCACGACCATTATGTTGCGGTTGCCAAACATTCGGAAGCCAACCACGGCGAAGGATATGAAGCACGCCAACAGTAGTCGACTGCGACCCGCCGCAGCCTATGGAAATTTTTTCACGCACGATTCTATTTGAATAGCCGACCTTCATTGCTGGCGCGTTTATGACTGTTCCTAAAGCCGTTCCCGATGCTAGAAAAAACCCACGAGTAGACTTAATCGACCCGTCGATAGACCTGGCCCAAAAACCGCACCCCGCAGTTGGAATCGCGCCAATGTTACTAATTTGGGAGCCTGAAACGTTGCTGGCGATGGTGGTAACTGTTGTCTGCCTGCACGTAATAAACGTGTCGTAAGTGTCCGCTGATTCTGTGCCGGGAACGTCCCCGAAAAAGCACATTTCAAAAGTCGTGCCGTCTACGCGGATAAACAGCAGAAGGAAAGTCTCGGTGACAATCGCAATATAATTTCGATCTGTGCCATCTGCCGTTGTGGACGGCACCCAATTCGCGCTGGCGTCCGCAACTTGCGCGGCAAGCGGGAATTCATCGGTTCGCAGGTTATATGCGCTCGCCGATTCACAACCGCGAGCAATGCACCGAGTCGCGCTGCCCGATGCAACGGAATCGTGGCGCAAATAGAGCCGGAAGCGATTGCCAGACGCAGGGCGGAATATAGACTCATTAGTCGCCGCGTTGTTGAACTCACGCGCCCATGCCCCTGCGCCCAAACTAGTGTGCGTTACGCAGAAATTGACGACCGCATTAAGCGACCCGTTCACGCCTTCGCAGGCGGGCGCGGATGCGCTGGCTTGAGTCAATACGATCAGCGTCATGTTCTCGTCACCTTTAGTTGGATTTGAAGACGCGTTGCAGCGCTGCACGAATCGACATTGAACGCCAGCACGTCGCCAGCTGCGATAGCCTTTGTCCAGCCCGTGAGCGTAGAGTTCGCCGACTTCACGGCTGCGGTTAGCGTGACCGGCGTCGCGGATGTGATGCTATCGGCGTCGACCGGCGGATAGTTCGCATATGTGTCTTTCCAAACATCGACGACCGCGTTGCCCGAGATATTTGCGAGCGCGACGGCCTCGACGATCGTGCACGCGTAAGGCACTTGAACGTAGACGACCGTGGCCGCCGCGACCACCGAACCGCCACCGTCAAACGTGGCGCCGACGACGGATGTTTTGAGCGCGGCCTCGATCAACCAAGTTGCGCCTGACCCCGAAACAACAACGTCGCCCTTGTCGCCATCGCTGACGCTGCCGCCGCTTGTCTCAATGTTCACCGCATGCGAGCCAGCGCCAAAGTTGACCAGCGCTGCGGCGTTGCTGCTCGCCGTGACCGTCGCGCGATCAAAGACGCCGCCGGCCGAGATCGTTCCGGTTCCGGTTTCGTAGTCGATGCGATCCTGCGACGTGAGCGTGTAATTTAGCGTCGTTCCAAACGCTGCGGCCGCGATCAAAAGCGCAAAGCCGTGGTCGTTGGTATCCAGGACGATATCCGCTGTGCCATCGATCGCTAACCGCTGCCGCAAAAACATTACGTCAGCCCATTGAACGCGTCGACGATCGTAAAATCAGCCTCAAAAAACGATTCGGAAGAATTGATGCGGCCAAGCTCGCGCGCATCGAGCGGTTTTTGCAGGTAGCCGTAAATAATTTCGGCCTGCGCAACATAATCAGCGTTCCAATCGCGGCCAGTTGAATCGTCCGGCGTTGAATATCCGGACGCGCCCACGTTCGAATTCGGCACGAAAACCACGGGCCGCGTGATCCCAGCGCGCGAATTTATCGACCAGATGTTCGCCGTTGCGATCGGCCAAGCAAGCCCCGCGCCGGGAATAACGCCGCGCGTTCCGCCGCGCACATGCTTGTCGTCAAGGTCTGTAAACGTTGCCGACACGCTTCTCTTGGTGTTTCGTAGATCCGAGAATTCTGCGCCCCCATACGCTCGCTGCAGTTCCCCCAAATCCAAACCGCCAAGCGCGCGTGATGGTTTGACTCGGGCTGCGAAACCGTTCCATGCCGTTGTTCGCCGGACTGTCCAAGCCGACGGCGCGCCGGTGTTCGAAAGCGTCCATGTGACATATATGCTAACGCCGCCATACGTCCCGCCCATGGCCCTGGCCGTAATCTCCGCGAGCGAATTCTCAAGGCTCATCGTATTGACAACAAAAAACGCATTTTCTGGCGCGATAAACCCGCCGAGCGCAACATTAGCAACGATCCGGCGATATCCATCGAAAATGTCGCCCAATCCGGCTGCTGTTCCGACTTGAAGCCGCACAAGCGGGTTAATCGGAACGACCGCTGGATTTAAACATTGAACGCCGATAAGACCGAGGACGCAGTAACCCAAATCTACGCCGGTCGAGAACACGTTTGTTATCGTGAGCACGTTAGTCCCGGTCCATCTAAAATACGTGTCGCATCGGCCGTCTATTAACAGCGATGCCGGATGTGTCGCGTCTACAGAGCCACTGCCGCTAGTGGCCGCAACCGTGGTGGACGCAACCTCTGTCATCAATTCACGAAAGCATAAAATGCCAGACATAAGTTATCCCCAGGCCTTGATCGTAACGCGACGATTCAGCAGCGAACCCCTTACGCCGAGCACGCGTAACAGCTTCGACGCTAGTCCATTTTTGCCATAAGTTACAGATATCAGGTCGCCCGGCACCAGTTGATCGGCGTCGATGCCGTCAATAAAAGCGTCGAACGTGTAAATATATCGCGGCACGGTATACAGCGCGCATCGCCGATCGCATTCAGCGACAAGATCGGCGCGACGGCTAAGCAACGACGGAATGCCTGCCAGGTATGTCTGATCATCCCCTGCGGTAATCGTCACAGCTGGCGCTTCTGACGCGTCTGCGAAAGTATATGCGGCGTCAAATGCGATCGCCGATTGATAAGCGTCACGATATGCCGCCATCAGATATCCGCGATGCCATGCCGGCGCCAGAAAATCGTTCGGTGGCGTGTAGGCAAACGTCGATTGTCCAAAGTTGACCGTCCCAGAGTTGCCGGTTGCGCCCGCGCCGAAAACGCCAAACGCCAGCGCGCCAGAATTCAACGATGACGATATAAACGCAGTCCCCGCAGACGGATCGCCGGCCCCCTGCCAAACCCCGTTTTTTGAAAACCAAACACGATCCCCGCGCGATCTCGAACCGTATTGGCGCGACCGGCCGTCGACTGCGATGCCGATAACATCGCCCGCAATGTAAGTCGCGCCAAACGCTGCCGATGCGCCGTCGATATATCGCGCGGCGTTGCTCAGGTATGCGATCGAACTAGCAGCGCCACCGGGAAATTGCGTTATTGAAAATAGGTCGCTTGCGACGCCGACTAGATGCAAATTTGTGCCGACCGTGTTGATCGTCACTTCAATGTAATAGCGTTCGCCGGCCATGATCGGCGTCGACCTGACGCTACCCTGCGCCGTGTTTGTATATTTGAAACCGGCAGCGCTTATCGCTACATCCGCGTCTTTGTCCAGCGCGTTAAGCGCGACGTATTGCAACGAATCGACTAGCTCGCTTTCGGCGTAGGGCTGCCAGTTCTTTTTTCCGAGCGCGCGATTGCTTAATCCTTTCGCTTGATCCAGTTCGACGCGCATTCCCGGCGATATGTTGTTTTCATCAAACGCCAGAACCGGCGAGCCAGCCGGGTCGAGCAATTGACCGAAGCTCAAAAGCCCGAGACGATTGATGAACCACCAGCCGGTAAACGAGGCCATGACCATATCGAGCATGTCTGCGATTTGTGTCGGCTCCTGCAGATGAAAAGCCAGCTTGTAATCGCCAGCGGCCGTGATTTCGTCAATCGTCGGATCGTCGATACGGAAAAGCGGAAGCGGCCCATGCCCGCCGATCGCAGCGTCGTTCGATGCGAGATAAAAAATCGCCTCCTGCAGCGATTCGAGCGGCGCGACTACGCGCAATCGGAATGAGTCAATAGTCAAGTCGCAGTTGCTGCCATTGGGCGCGACAAAAGACGGCACGACGTTGCCCGATGCTCGGATGATCCCGGTATATCGGCCGACGCCGTTTATCGGGCATTGATTCGCCGTCGTTTCTGTGCGTAAAAGCGCGTATCCGCTGACCCATATTGTGCATTCAAATTCATAGAACCAATATTTCGCGTCGGTGCCGGTCGGCGTTGACGCGTTCCACGCGATCGACAAATCGGCGCCGCCTGCGGTGTTCAAAATGCGCGCTGCGTTGGACACAATACTCACGTCACGTCCGCCGATGCCGCCGTTTGTTTCTGTCCANCTTGCAAGGCTNGCAAAGTCCTCGGTAATCNCAAGCGNAAGCCGNTGAAATGCCCCTAGAACCGTNGCGCATTGCTTGCCCTGCACTGCCGTTAGCCGCTCAATGCCNTAGACNCCANNNGTGATTGCGCGGCGATATCCGTTGCGTTCCGTCAGCGTCGCGCCNGCGTCTAAAACTTGTTCGACGCCGATCCAATTTTCGGTGTCATGCAAATCGTATCGTCCGTTGCCGTAAGCGTCGGGCTGAATATACGGCACTTGATAGCATCGCCCGAATGTGATCGGCCTCGGCTTGCGACGCACCGATTGATTGCTGACCGTTTCGGAATAAAGGGACGTTTGTACAGACACCTCTAGGACTGCGGTTGTATCTGTCACGATGATCGAATAAACCAACTCGTCGGTCGTGTCGACCCGGTCGACAATCAGCGTCGCCGAAACCGTAAACGTTGAATATGCGGCGCTCTGCAATCCGCGTTTGATGATAACAATGTCATTCCGCAGAACGGTAGCGATTGACGCATCGGCGCCGCCGTCGGCGTTCGAAATTCGGATAACCCCATACGACTGCTCGCCGCGTGAAGCGGTGCCAAAAACAACGCACCCCACTTCGCGATCAAACGTAATGTCGTCGACTAGCCTCGGTTCAAATCCCGTCGCCGACGGCATATCACCCACCCGCGAATAGTAAGCGTGCGTCGAAAAGTAAAACGTGTCTGTTGTTGTATTGATTTCGACCGCGATTATCGGCACGTCAGCCATTACCAACCCCTGCCGCGTTGCGCTTTCGCTACGCCGCTTTGAATCGCAAGCGCCGATTCCCGGCCGCCCGATTTGACCACCGCAATAAGTTCCTCGAGCAATCGATTAACGTCGCTAGCGGCCCGTTCCGGCGTGCCCTGCGCAGCCGTGGCCAGCGGCTGCACCGCGACGCCTTCCGGCGTGACGGTTGCAGGCGGGGGGATTTGAAAGGCGAGAAAATTTATACCATTGCGGATTTCGCCCAGCAGCGTGATTTGTTGCTCTGCAAGCCCGGCAAGCTGCTCGGCCATGGACGTGATCGGCTCGCTAATCGTCGACGGTAGAGAGACGAAGGGCGCGAGTTCATCGCGCAATGCCGGCGCTAGTTCATCCACTGCCGCTCGCAACACGGCAAGCGCCGCGTTGGCGTCCGCCTCGGAAACGGCATCCTCGACGGCGCGCAATAGCGGCGTCAGTTCGCTTTGAATGCCTTGCGGCAAGTCTGCCATTTCCTCCTCAAAGGCATCATTTAGCAGACTGTTCGCGTCGCTGATTTCGCCTAGCGATACGCCGACGGCTGCCGCCAGGTCTGCCACGGACAAATTCAGCACGCTGGCAACGTCCGACAATTCGCGGCCCGTTGTCGCTGACAGTTGCTCGAGATTGATGCCCAAATCGGTGACGAGATCAGTCAACGATATGCCCATCTCCGCCGCCAGTTCGACAACGCTCTGGCGCATCGCCAGCGACAATTCGCCGAGCTGAATTGCGAGCTGTTCGGCGAGCGATGCGCGGTTCCGTTCCTCTTGCTCTAACAGCAACGCTTCTCGGCGCGCGAATAGTTCGTTTAGTTCGTCGGATGGCACAAGCGTGACGCTAGGCCCGCCCGGCGACCCGGTGACGCCGAGGCTAGAAAGCGACGCCATGACGCTGTCGAAAAGCGCTGTGTATTGGTCTGACGGCCCGAGGAAGCTTTGACCCTGACCCAGCAGCGTTTGCGCCGAAGCCTGAACCTGCGCCAGCGCGTCGACGTCGCCACCGCGCGCGGCCGCTATTAGTTGCTGAAATTGTGCGTTCGCCTCACTGAATTGTTGCGACGGATTCAATGGCGAAAGGGCCGACAATTTTAGGCTTTCAACAAATCGTCGAATCTGTTCGATATATGCAAGTTCCTGCTCATATCGGCGCGCGTTCGCCTCGCCGGCAGCGTCTGCGGCTTGTTGCGCGGCATCGTTCGCTGTTGAAATAGACTCGATTTGCGATTCGATGCGCGTTAGTTCTGTTCCATAGAGCTGCTCGGCCAGAGATTGCACGCGGCCCTTTAGCCGATCCGTCGCCATCGCGAATTGATTTGCGGCCCATTGCGTAATCTGTGCCAGTTCCTCTGTTGACGCGCCCGCGCGCCCGCTTGCAATCGCAAGCTCGTTCGCTTGGTCGCTCAATTCTTGCCAACGCTCTCGGATATCAGCAACGTCTTGCCCAAATTGCGTCGACGGGCCGGACACCAACCCGGCCAGCAAGCCTGCAAGCTCCGCAGACGCCGCCGCCTGCGCCGCAATCTGTTCGGCGATAGCATCGATAGCGATTTGTCGCTCGGCCGTCAAATCGGCCTCTGCGGCCGCCAGGCGCGCGATCGCTTCGCCCGCTTCCAGCCATTGCGCAATTTGCTCCGGCGTCAGGTTCGGCATTGCCGCTTCGAATTGATCGCGGAATTCCGCGAGCGATACAGCCGGGTCGAGGCCCAAATCGCCGAGCGCGTTGGCGGCTGCTTCTTGCGCTTGCGTGACAGACAACGCGATGCGTTCCTCGGCCGAATAGAACGTCGCAAAATACGTTTGCCAAAGTTGCTGCGCGCGTTCCAATCCGCCGGCCGCGTCGGCAATTTCAACAGCAAAACGGATGAATTCCTCCCGCGCCATCGTCAGTTTTACGCCGGCTAGCGCGAGCGCGTCGGAATAAAGTGACGTCGAATCAACAATGCGCGTATATGTGTCGACCAGACTTTCGCCGCCGCGCTGCAATTCTTCAACAAGGTCGGTGATTTCCGTCAGCGTTCCGCCTTCGCCGAGCAGGCCGAAACCGTTGTTCATATCGACTGCGGCGAGCAGCAAGAAACCAGCACCTTCCGCCAGCGTCTGCGCATCATCGCGCCAGCGTTCGGCAATTGCAGATGCTTCCCCGGCGATCGCGCTTGCGTCTTCGATTTCCTGCCGAACCGTTCCGCCGCCGCCACCGCGCTCNACGTCATCCGCGATAGCAACTTTTGCGCGNACCGGATTCGCAAACATGTTGTCGATTTGCGCAATGATTTGCTCAGCGTTTATNCGNGTCGCGAATTCTTCGATCGACTCGTTATAAATCCGGCCCAAGACGGTGCNGAATTGTTCGATTATTTCGCCCTCTTTGTCGCGCTTNATTGTGAACGCGCCGCCGANCAGATCCCCCATGCGCATNCCNAGCGCGTCTGCNGCGTCCTCCGCGACCTCTTTTGCTGATTCAAAAATTGATTGCANCGCGTCGCGAAGCTCTGAATTTAGTGCGCCGGATTCTTCCCATCGCCGATCCGATCGGAAGACACCGCCCTCGCGAACAATGCCAAAAGCGTCACGGCCCCCGACGCCACCCGCACCGATGCTTCCGAACGAATTTGCATATTCGAGTTCTGGCGCCTTGCGGCCGAATAATCGAGTGTGCACTGCAGTGCCGGATATCAGCGACGATATGCGCTCAGATAGCCCCAAGCCTTGCAGCGCGCGGTCGAGAATCAAAGACGGTGCGCCAGTGAAGTTGCCGAACCCAGCGAAATTTGACCCACCTCGGATTTCGCGGCCGTCTGGCAATCCCAGCGTGCCTCCGCCGGGCTTCCAGCCCTGCGCAAATAGACTGTCGTTTGCCATCATGCCCGCAATAATCCAGCCGACGACCGGGATGCCCATAAAGCCCGACGCCGCGCCGCCGCCTGCGCCGCCTACAGCGCCCGACGCCGTGCCAGCCGCACTACCTGCGCCGGATGCCGTGCCAGCCCCTGCGCCAGCCCCTGCGCGACCGAATAGGCCGCC
>JGI1221J11331_1000797_pt1 | contig 10642 bp, 13 predicted proteins | sample LakVidmifraction_4_FD_11331 | JGI IMG/M metagenome (IMG submission 11331) | reverse complement strand
ATTATTAAGGAAGATTCAGGATATTTTATAAGAAAATCTCTATTCCCTTCCCCAGGTCATCAAGGATATCAAATTAAAATAAAGAGAAATGAAAACTAAAGATATTGAGGTAAATGAACCTGAAGTAATTACTATGGAAAAGTATGTGCAGCCATATATAGAAAGTATGGATTTTACTCAAAAAGAAAATTCTACTGAATACTTAAATGGAAGTATATATAGGAATGGTACTATAGGTATTTATATAAGTGGCATGAATGTGAGAATAACTAGATACTATCATCCACATACTCGTAGTATGGATTTTAAAATAGAGAGTTTAGAGGAATTAAAACAATTATTTAAATTTACAAAAATAGAGAAATGATAAACTTTAGTAAGCAACACCCTAATGACATAATTACAAGAGCATTAGTGTTAGAACAATTGAAATCAATTCCACCTCAACTTATTTTGCAGTTACCTGTAGAATATCATAAATTTGTAAAAGGTGTATATAGTACAATGGTTAATACTAATGGTGTATCAGCATCTACATTAGCTTATAATTGGGAGTATGCTTTATTTGAAGCAACTTTAAAAAGATTAATTGATTTAATGAATTATTTCAATAAAGTAGATACTGCTAAGGAAGCTTTTGATGTATCACAACTATCAAAAATAGGAGATGAAGTTATTAAGTAATAAGTTTTTAAATGATGAGTTTTATGATACAGAAATGTCAGACTCTCCTATTACCAGGGATCAAATGAAAGACATTGTGTACCATCAGTTTGAGAATGTAAAGAAGGAAATAACTTCTGGTTCTCTCTGCACAATCAGGTTAAAATACTTTGGAATATTTGTTGTATATTTTGGAAGAGCTAAAGCCATACTTAATAGGACAGCAGAACATTATGAAAAAGGTACTATCACAAAGGAGTTATTTGAAAGAAGAAGTAAAATGATAAAAGACTATTTAAATGAAAATGAAATACACATTTAGTGAATTATACAATTACTTTCTAGCTAAGTATAGATATGTAATATTTTATTCTTTTTTGTCAAAGCTACTTATTAGAAAACATATCTTTGAGCAAGTAGATTACAGAATACTTGTAATGGATGAAAAATGTTTTAATGATGGAGAATGTAAATTATGTGGATGTGAAACTATAGCACTTCAAATGACAAATACTGCTTGTAAAAAACCTTGCTATCCTGATATGATGAGTAAAGGAAAATGGTTAACTTCACCTCAAAAGAAATATTATGAACTTCATTAATCCAATCATTGACGTAGGCAAAGTAAAAGCAAATACTACTCTGCAAGTTATTTTCCATCTCCTCCCTGATTCCCCCGGTATAACACGAGTAGTGCCTGGTTGCAAACAGTGTACTTCATATAAGTTATTAAGTAATAATTTACATGTTGAAATAGAACTTAAAGGTATTCCCAAACATTTAGATCATTTGGAATTTCAAACATTCAAAAAAATAGTAACAGTACAATATAGTAACGGTACATTAGATGTACTTGAAATTCATGGTAAAAAAATAAGAGAATGGACAAATTAGCAATAGTAGTTGGACATACAGAAGATAATCAAGGAGCAAAATCTCCACATAATATATCAGCTGAATGGGAATTTAATTTTGGTATAGCTACTGAATTACATATGAGAGGTGTAGCTGATATATTTTTATATGATACTTATGCTCATGGATATACTAGTATGGTACATAGAAATGCAAAGCTTTTAAATAAGGAAAAATATGACCTTATTCTTGAACTTCATTACAATGCTGCAACTCCAGCTGCTACAGGTTGTGAAGCACTATATTATCATAAGGAAGATGAAAATTTTAAAGAAAAGGAAATAGCTCAATATTTTGTAGACAAGTGGTCAAAAATTACTGGTCTTAAAAATAGAGGAGTAAAAAGACTTACTAAAGATGATAGAGGATATGTTGCTGTTTACGCACCTATTGGTAATTGTATTATATTAGAACCATTCTTTGGTACTAATGCAAATGATGTGAAAGCAATGACAGAAAACTACTGGAAGTATTTAGATTTAATTGAAGAACTTAAAACTATATAATGGGAGCATTTTTATTTCAAATAGAAGATGGTGTAGTAGTACCAACAGTAGAAGCTTTGCTTATAAAGCCATTTTGTACTATATGGGAAAGAGATTTGACTGAACATAAGACAGTAGCTAAATTAGAATTCAGTTTTATAGAATTTATGACTTCTAAGAAAGCAAGTAATCCTTACAAAGGATATGACGATACTGTAAGAGCTAAGCATATATTAATTGCTGTACCTGGTTATGATGATCAATGGAAACCAGATGACTTAGTTACAAGTGGTATGGAATTTATAACTAATTTACAAAAGAATGCATCTCCTACATACAATTTTTACACTTCTGCATTTAAAGCAGCTAGGAAGTTACAAGACTTTTTTAACACATTTGACATAAATGAGACTAATGTAAGATCTGGAAATCCAATCTGGAAACCAGCTGACATAACTAGACCTTTGAAAGAAACTCCCGAAATACTTGACACTATGAGAAAACTTGAAAAGAAAGTTGAAGAAGATGTTTATGATAAAGTTATAACCAAAGCAAATAAAGACATCAGTCCATTTGCTGAAAGACCTAATAACTAATGCAAAACGATGATGAAGATCCAATTCCAGAAGACAATACTCCAGTAAGACATTTAAGATGCTATTGTGGTAAGAAAAGAATGGAGACCTCCCAAAAAGGTAATTTGCCAAACTGTATTGGTTGTGAAGAATGTAATTCCACAATGGCTGAAAGTGTAGCAATGTGTAAGCAAGTAGAAGCACACACTTGGGATAAAGTTAATAACGAAAGACAATGTACAACTTGTGGTACTAGAGAATTATCTGATACTCATATTAGAGAGTATGCTACTATTCATAGGAGATATGATGGTAAATGGATTAATAGTAGTGGAGAAATAATGGCTTTGTTGTTAGTAAAGAAGTATAACATAAAAGGTAGATATTTAAGAAATGGTATCTTTGATCCTAGAGATGACATTAGATCATTATTAATAAACGAATAACTAAAGATATGAAAATAGGTAGAGTAGAAGAAGCATTAGTAGCAGGTAAAATGTTAAGAAGAGCTGGATGGCCAGAAGAACATTTTATATTTAGACAAGTACCATCTATTATAGGTAGTCAAATTGTACCAAAAATGCAATCATTACCAGAGGATGTAAAAGGATTTTTTAATAAAACATTTAAAGATCAGGATAAAGATCAAATAGATAATATTTATTATTCTGATCAAGTATGTTATGTGGGTTCTAGTAATAATTTAATAAATTTTGCTTTTCAAGCATCAGATGTATTTACTGATGATTGGCAAGAATTTAAAATCTAATATTATGGGAAATATAAAATCATTTAATCCAGTATTCAAAAGTAAAAGAAACTGGAAACTTAGAAAAGTTTGGTACTGGATAATTACAGCTAATAATGGTAAAATAATTGGTAAGTCAACAGAAACATATCATAACCTTCAAGATTGTATTTATAATATGAAATCAGTTGGCAGATCAATCACTCGTAGCTACAATATAGAATCATAAATGAGTCAACAAAACAGTGTAAGAAATCCTGATGGGATTTGGATAAATAGTCAAGTATTTCGTGAAGCAGGTAACTACTTTATGAAATACGGTAACTACTGTGCTGATCCCTGGGGTTCTCCTGACTGGTACAAATTCTGGACAGAAGAAAAAAGAAGATGTATTGAAGGATATTCTGTTGGTGGTGTGAAAGTTACAGGTCATCATTATTCTTATTTGAATTATGCACAAATTAAAGTACTTGCTTCTACTAAAAGTAAAGCAGCTAAAAAAATCATCAAGTTTCCAGACTTCTGGGATGGTGATTATAATTATTTTTGGGCATTAGAATTGGCAAAAAATGGAGTTATCAATGAAGGTGCTCTAGCTACTACAGTTACACAGAAAGAATACATGGATACTCTTAATAAAGAGGATCAAAAACAAGCTATAATAAAATCTATTAAAGACCTCAACCTAGATATCAAAGTAGATGAGAGAGATATTTATGGTGGAAAACATGTGATTGTAGGTAAATCAAGAAGAAAAGGATACTCTTATAAGAATGGTGCAATATGTGCAAATATTTATAATACTATACCAGATTCACTTACTATAATTGGAGCTTTTGAAAAAAAGTATTTATATCCAAAAGGTACAATGGGTATGACTTCTAATTATATAAACTTCTTAAATAAACATACTGCTTGGGTAATGCCAAGAGATGTTGTAGATAAACAAGATCATAGAAAAGCATCTTACCTTACTACAAGGAATGGTGTGAAAGTAGAAAAAGGATATATGTCAGAAGTAATAGCTTTGACATTTAAAGATAATCCAGATGCTGCAAGGGGAAAAGATAGTGACCTTGTATTATTAGAGGAAGCTGGAGCATTTCCTAATCTAAAAGATAGTTATTATGCTACACAGCCAGGTCTTACAGCTGGAGATTATATTACTGGTCAAATGGTAATATTTGGAACAGGTGGGGATATGGAAGGTGGTACTGCTGATTTTGCTGATATGTTTGAAAGACCTGGTGCATTTGGTCTTATGAGATTTGAAAATATATGGGGAGAAGAAAGTGAAGGTGGTAGTTGTGGTTTCTTTCATCCAGTAAACTGGAACATGGAAGGTTATTATGATGAGCAAGGTAACTCTGATAATTCAGGTGCAAGAGCAGCTGAACTTGCAAATAGACAAGAAATTATAGATAATTCTGGTAATATATCTGATATTCAAAAAAGGGTGCAGGAATATCCACTTAATCCTGCTGAAGCATTTCTTGCCATATCTACAAATAACTTTCCTGTTGTAGAACTTAGAAGACAACTTGAAAGAGTAAAAGCATTAGAACTACACAAGACAATGGCTACTCCAGTTAGACTTGAAGATAAAGGTGATATTGTAAAAGCAGTTCCCATATTAGATGGAAGTGCTAATGTTATATATAAATCAAAACCTGATAATCTTTCCTTTGAAGGTTGTCCAGTAATATTTGAATATCCAGTTGAAGGTACTCCAAGAAATAGCTATAAAATAGGTTATGACCCATATAGGCAAGAAAAGGGTACTTCTCTATCTGCGATATATGTATACAAAACAGTAATTAAAGGTAGCTATAGGAAAAGAATGATTGTAGCTGAATATGTAGGCAGACCACAATCATCTGATGATGTGAACAATATATCATATTTATTTGCTAAATTGTACAATACTAAAACAATGCATGAGAATGAAGTTACTCATGTACAAAACTGGTATAGAAGAAGAAAAAGATTAGCTTATTTAGCAGGTCAGCCTGATAAGGTAATATCTAAAAATATTAAAAATTCTAAAGTTGCTAGAGTTTGGGGATGCCATATGAATGATGGTATGAAAGATGCTGGCGAAAAATATCTTAAAGAATGGCTTATAGACATAGTAGATTTTGATGAACATGGTATAGCTATGACTACTATTGACACTATATATTCTATTGGTTTGTTAGAAGAACTTATTAAGTATAATAGAAAAGGAAACTTTGATAGGGTGATGGCAATGATGCAGGTAATGTTTCAAGAAGAAGAAGAAATGTTAGGTACTGTACATTCTGTTGGACAATCCAGAGTAGATGAAAATGCTAAGCAACTTCAAGACATCATGAGTGGTGCTTATAGAAAAGGCAACTCAGGTGGAAGACCAGTAAGATATGATGAAGATACTAATGAACTCATAACGAAATTATAACTACTTTTGTAAAAACTTCAGCACAATGGTAAAATCAACTCTTAGTATAAGAAAGGATAGACTTAGCATGGGTGAGAAAAATGCTAATGATAAAGCCTGGTATAAAGAAAAGATAAATGAAATAGATACCATGGGTAGTTCTGTTTCATACAACGGTATAACAGAAGAAAAAAGAATGCAAGTTAACTATGACTTGTATAATGGAATTCTGAATAAGACAGATTTTGAATATGTTTGTCAACCATTTGGTTCTGAGATGGGTGAGCTACCAGCTGACATGACAAATAAAGATATTGTATCTGCAAGATGCAAAAAAATGGAAGGAATGGAAATTAAAAGACCATTTCCTTGGAAACCACTAGCTGTCAATAGAGATGCTTCTACCAGAAAAGAAAGAGAAGAATTTGGTAGAATAAAAGAATGGGTTAATGCTGAAGTGATGAGACCTATTAAAATGCAGATTGAACAAAGGATGGCTAAGGAACAGAAAGGACAAGACCTTACTGAGAAAGAGCAAGAACAATTACAAGCACAAATTCAAGAAGAACTTTCTGCAAAAACACCAGATGTTGTAAGAAGGTATATGGAAAGAGAACATCAAGACCCTGCCGAAGTATTAGCTCATCAGATCTTAATGTACTTGATGCAAGAACAAAGACTTCCTGAGAAGTTTCAAAAAGGATGGAAGCATGTTATTTTATCTGCACAAGAAGTATACTTTGTAGGAATCATAAGAGATAAACCACACTTCAAAGTAGTAAATTCTAAAAAGTTTACATCAGATAGATCAGGTAATCATGACTTTATTGAACAAGGAGCATGGGCGAGAGCAGAATACAGATACACTCCAGGAGAAGTAGTAAATATGTTTGGTGATGAATTGACTACTAAGGAAATAGATGACCTTTATGAAAAATTTGAATATTATGCTGAAAGAGGGCATATAGATCATGTACTTAATTGGGATGAAGAAAACAATCCTGATGATGATGATAATAAATTTGTAAGAGTAGTTCACTTTAATTTTAAAGCACCTAGAAGAATAGGTTTTTTAGAATATAGGGATGTTGATGGAAAAGTGCAAAGTGATACTGTAGACGAAAATTATAAACTTAATATAGAAAATGGAGACATCTCTTTAGAATGGGAGTGGTTTGATGAAACTTATGAAGGCTATAAAATTGGTTCAGATATGTACAAAGGATTACAACCTGTACCTGGGCAATTTAAAGATGAAGCTACATTTGATATTTGTAATTTACAATACTATGGAACTATTTATGACAATATGAATTCTGTACCTACTGCACCAATGGATAGAATGAAACCTTTTCAATACTTTCATAATATAGCACTTTATAGGGCTGAGTTACTGATGGCTTCAGATAAAGGTAAAAAATTGTTAATGAACCTTGGAAACATACCTAAAGGGCAAGGTATTGACATGAAAAAATGGATGTATTATTTTGAATCTACTCCTTATGCCTGGTACACCAAAGATGAAGAAGGACAATTTACAGATGCTAATTCTGTAGCAAAGGTAGTTGATATGTCACTTGTATCTGATATTTCTAAGTACATTGAAATAGCTGATTATCTTGAAAAGAAATGTGGTAAAGCAGTAGGACTACCTGATGAGCTAGTTGGTCAAATATCACCTTCTACTGAAGTAGGTAATGTTAAACAAGCAGCTGAATCTAGTTCTGACATACTAGAACCAATGTTTAACTTACATAACCAAGTAAAAAGAAATGCTTTACAAGCAATGATAGAATGTGCTAAAGTAGCATACTATGAAAAAGATCCAGGAATACTATCTTATATACTTGATGATCTTTCTTATAAACAATTTGAAGTAGATAAAGATTTACTTGATAGTAGTACATTTGGGATATTTGTAGCCAATTCTGGTAAAGCAGATGCAGCATTACAAACTATTCAAACACTTGGTCATGCTGCTATGCAAAATGATAAAGCTGAACTGTCTGATATACTGGCTATACTTAGACAAGATGGTACTCAAGAAGCTGAAGATATACTTAGAGCTTCTGAGAAAAAGAAAGCACAAGAAGCAGCTCAACAAGCTCAACAAGCTCAACAAGCTACCAAAGAACTTAAACAAATGGAAGATGCACAGAAACAAAAAGAGCATGACTGGAAACTTGAAGAAATTACACTTAAAGAAAATTTACAATCTAAAAGAGAACTTCAAAAACAAGCTATGTTATCTATGGGATTCAATGAAGATAAAGATTTAGATAACGATGGAACACCAGATGTAATAGAACTTTACAAACAAGGTGCTGATGTTGATATTAAGAATAGAGAATTAGACATAAAAGAAGACCAACTTGCTCATGATAAAGTAGTAGATAGAGAGGAACTGAAAATCAAAAAGACAGTTGCTAATAAACCTAAGGGTAAGTAAAAGCTATTAATGACAAGTTTCCAACTATTAATTTTTAAAGTTAAACTATATAATAAATAATCTTAAATTTGATCCAATGGCAAAAGATAAAGTAAAACAAGAGACCACAGTTGACAACCTATTTGAAGGATGGGAAGAACCAACTGACGATAATTTCTTTGGAGGAGATGATGTCCTTGTAGATAAATCAGTTGATAATAAAGTTGACGTTGATGTTGATGTAATAGATAATGACGATGATGAAACACAATCTAAAAAAGATTTAGATAATAGTATCAAAGTTATTGATGATGAAGATACTCCTGAAACTAAAAAAGCTGCTAAGGATAAGAAACAACTTGATGATATTCTTAACTTTGACAATGATGATGATGGTGAAGAAGAGGAAGAAGTTATTGATAAAACAAAAGAAAGTAAAACAGTAGCTACACTTAATGATTTGAAAGAGAGAGGTCTTTTGGATTATGAATTAGAAGAGGGTGAAGAACTTACTGATGAAAGAGCACAAGAACTAATTGATGATGGTTATGAAAATAACCTTAATGATAAGATAGGTAAGATGCTTGAAGATCTTCCACCTGTAACTAGGGATTTAGTTAAATATGCTCTTAATGGTGGTAATGAAAGTGAGTTTCTAAAAAAATTATCTACTAATAAATCNGTAGGTCTTTCTGAAAATTTAGATATGGATAATGAAGATAATCAAAAACTGGTAATGTCAACTGATTTGAAAAACCAGGGGTATGATGATGAATATATTGAAGCTCAAATTGACTATTTGAAAGATAGTGGTAAATTAAAATCAATCTCTGCAAAGGCATTTAGCTAAAGTTACTGAAGCTGAAAAAGCTCAAAGAACTTCTGATGTAAAAGCTGCTGAAGCTAATAAAACTGCTCTTAAAGAAAAGAAGAGAGTTTATAGAAAAGATTTAGATACATATTTAAGTAGCTTAGAAAATGTAAAAGGTATTAATCTTTCTAAATCAGATCAAAAGGATTTAGGTTCTTATATGACTGATCAGATAGTAGATACAGGTAATGGGAGAGCAACAGCTTTTCAAAAAGGATTGTTGGATGCTTTGCAGGATAAGGAAAACTCTGTGTTGCTTGCTAAATTAGTTAAAAGTAATTTTGACTTTTCAAGTATAGAGAGAAATGCTACTTCTAAAAAGAGTAAAGACATAAAGAAGGATGTAAGAAGAACTGGAGAAAAGAAAACTAGTACATCTGGGAGTTCACAAAAGTCCAAATCAAAAAGTTTGGCAGAATTTTTTAATTAATAATTAATTTTTAACTTATGGCAACACTTGGTAACAAATTGATTACTAAAGAAGTTGAGTGGCATGCTAACATGACAGAGCAAAGTCACTTGGGTAGAGCATTAATTGCTAAACCAGCGCAGTTACAGGAAAAGATGGATGAACTCTTTTCTGCCAAAAACTATTATTCTGATAACCCATTGTCTTCTGGACTTATGGGAAACAAAAAATCAGAAGAAACTATTGGTGGTACTTCGTGGGAATGGGAATTAAAAGGTGCTACTAGTAGACCTTTAGTAGTTGTAGAAAATGTAGAACCTGCTGGGAATAATACTCCTGGTAAGTACAGAAAAACTTTCAGAATTAAATTGGATGAAAACTGGTATGAGCCAGGAGATGTAATCCATCCTGGTACTTCTAATAAGAAATTCCAATGTAGGATTCAATCTGAAAGAGTTAAACATGGTAATGGATGGATATATACTGTAAGGATGGCAACTGATGATTCAGCTGCATTTATGCCTACAAAATACCTAAGACCAGGGCAACAATGGGGTAAATTATACTCTCAATACGAAGAAGCAGCTGAACAATCTGGTTCTACCCAATTCTCTATGCCAATTGGTATGAGAAATAAAATGGGGAAATATCGTAAAAAGTATAAGGTTACTGATTATGCTTCCACAGAAGTATTAGCAGTAGGTATCCCTGACAGTAAAGGACAGTATCATAAATCTTGGATGAAATTTGCTGAGGTTGAATACTGGATGCAATGGTACAGGGAAGTTGAAAGAGGATATTGGTATTCTCGTTCTGCTGATACTATTCCAGGAGCAAATGGTAGAATGGTGAGAATGGGACCTGGAGTTCAGGAACAATTAGAAGATTCACATGTTCACCGTTATACTCACTTAACTGCAAAGTTAATTGAAGAGTATCTAATGGACATCTTTTATTCTAGGGTTAAACCAGGAAAAGGAAGAGAGATTGTTGGGTATACTGGGGAATATGGAATGATTCAATTCCACAGGGCAATTGAAAGATGGACTCAAAAATCTGGTTTTATTAAAAATACTGAGGTATTTACAAATAAAGTTGGTTCTGATGTTCACAACAATGCTCTTGAAGCTGG
>JGI1221J11331_1000794_pt1 | contig 10648 bp, 13 predicted proteins | sample LakVidmifraction_4_FD_11331 | JGI IMG/M metagenome (IMG submission 11331) | reverse complement strand
CGGTAGGCCTGTCAGAAAATTATTTCACAGGAATGGGTGACATTGAAGATTTTCTTGCATTCCAATTTCCTCAGGCTTCAGAAGGTACTTATGTAGATTTGACTTACCGTACTCTTGCAGAGGAAATTTCGTATTCCTTTGACAACGATGATTTTGATGTAGTCGGAGAGGAACTTAGCGGTACTTATCCTGGACCTGCATCAAGTGCAGCTCAATACAACAACTTTGACAGAAGGGAAGATAGAAGTGCCTACTGGAATGATGATATGATCCTTGATGCTATTAATGCTGTTCTTTCTGAAAACTTTGATGGTGTGGAAGGACAAACCTATGAAGTTAGCTATGCCATTTATAATGGATCACCAGGAATTGAAAGTATGAATGTTAAATTTGATGGTAATAATTATATTGCTGTTGGAGGAACTACTTATATATTTAACAACGATGATTATGACATAGCTGGAACTGAATTGGGTGAAACTTACCCTGGTCCTGCCGGGAATGCTGCACAGTACAACAGCTTTGACGTAAGAGAATCCAGTGACAACTACTGGAGTGAAGATATGATCCTTGAGGCTGTAAATGCAGTTTTAATGGAAAGATATCCTTCTGCCATTGATGGGGATCAGTTTGCAGTTACTTATAAAGTATATAATGGAACCGGAACTCCAATGCTTACCAAATCTGTAGTAATGAGTAATGGTGAGTTTGTAATTGATGAGACATCTTCCATTTCAACAATTATGGTGAATGATGTTTTTGCTAATGCCAATGGTGACTGGCAAACTCCATTCACTTTGCCTGCGAATTCTTATCAGGAAGAGTTTGGACAGAGATATGGAAATTTTGGTGATGAAGACGAAGCTCTTTACAAGATTGCAATATATCTGGAATCTGTATATCCTTATGCTGAAGAAGGATTTTTTGTACCTGTATCCTATCAGTTTTACAACGGAAGTGAAACGGTTACAGAATATTCGAATTTTGTTTTCGAAAATGTGGAATTCAATCATATCCCTAGTGTAATAAATCAAACCCTACAATTTGGGCACAATGGAGAAGGTTGGGAGCCTGATAATACAAAAGTTTATACTTTAGCACCTGCCGATTATCAATTTATCGGGCAGCAGTTTGCAGATCAATATACTGATCCTGCCTGGAGTGCTGGTAACTACAATAATTTCGACAGAAGGCCGGGTAATAGAAATGAATGGACAGATGCTATGCTCCTTGAAGCGATGGACGTGCTGCTCAATGAAAAACTTGCACCAAATGCTGAAGAAGGTCAAAAATATGTTCTTACATTCAGTATTTATAACGGTAGTAATACTACAGAATCAATGAGTGTTATAAAGGTTGGTGGTGAATGGGTTCTTAATTAGTAGAACAAATTAAATATCTGATAAACCAAAGAAACCGCCTCCCATAAAAGGGGCGGTTTTCTTATCTTNACAAAAGTGAAAACANAAACNAAAATTAANATATAATGATGNATTTTTTANTGGTAAAGAAAATTTANAGAACNNTTTTTNTGGTNACNATCATCACCTTTTTAGGTTGTAGTAAAGATGACGAAGGAGTNGGTCCGGAAAAACCNGGAACANAAGAAGAAGTTCCAATTGCTGTAGATGATAATTTTACTACTGCGGAAAATACTATTATCAAAGTTTCTGGCCTGCTGGACAACGATACAACTTTTGATTATGCCAGGATTACAGATGTTGATTCTGAAAGTGCAGAAGGAGGATCTATAGTAGATAACAGAGATGGCACCTATGCATATACTCCACCACAGGATTATACAGGTTCAGATTCATTTAATTACCAAATTTGTGATAATGCAACTACTCCAAATTGTTCAGGTGCATCAGTAAAGATTACCATTACTGCAGCAAGCCCTGTTGCCGTGGATGATAATTATGAAACTCCGGAAGAAAATGAATTAATTATCAGGAATTTTCTTGACAATGACCAGTTATTGGACAATGCCGCAGTGATTTCTGTAAACGGGGAAAATTCCAATGCAACTGTTATTCTGGAAGAAAATGGTACTATTACTTATTCACCTTCCCAGGGTTTTGCGGGAGTAGATACTTTTACCTACACTATTTGTGATGATGACGAAACGCCGTCTTGTGCGACTGCAACAATTACTGTTACTGTTGTAGATGAAGGTTCGCCTGTTGCTAATAATGACCTTGCTATTGTCCAGGCGGGGGTTACCTCTGCAACAATAACAAATCTTCTTGAAAATGATGTTCTTACAGATGAGGCCGTACTTACCTCGGTAGATGGGTCTTCCTCAACAGGAAGCGTTATTTTAAATGGGGACGGAACAGTTACCTATAAACCTGCAACAGGATTTACAGGAGATGATTCCTTCTCTTATTCTTTATGTGATGACGATTCTCCCAATACTGCCTGTGTTACAGCAACGGTAACCGTAAGGGTAGTTGACCCTGTGAGCTTTAATATTCCCTCAAATCTTGAAGGTTATTATTCAAATGTTGTTTTCACACAGGATCCTGATTTACTTTATCTGGAACTTTCGGAACTTACCAATGAGAAGCACGTGAATCTTCTTGAATACTATATGAGACACGATTATTTGTATGATGCAGATGCCGATCTTCAAAATCCTGAAATGGTGGTTTTAATGTACACCGGTGAACTCCGGCCGTGGCAGGAATACCAAGAGGGTGATCTAAGCGAAGGAGAAACCTTTAATACTGAACATATTTACCCTCAATCTTTATTGTCTTCAGAAATAGCTAAAAATGATATGCACCATATGAGGGTTGCAGATGTTGATATTAATTCCATGCGATTAAACTATCCATTTACATCAGGAAGTGGTGATGCCAAATTGATAGGTGGAAATAAATGGTATCCCGGTGATGATTGGAGAGGAGATGTTGCACGAATGGTAATGTATATAAACCTTAAATATGGTGAAGACTTTACATCTGTTGGTGGTTTAGATCTTTTCCTTAAGTGGAACATAGAAGATCCTGTATCAGCCTTTGAACTGCAAAGACAGGAGATAATTGAAGGAGCTCAGGGCAACAGAAATCCTTTTATTGATAATCCTTATTTCGCAACCCTTTTATGGGGTGGAACCCCGGCAGAAAATACGTGGGATTAAACTCTGAAGTACGATAAACTTAAACCGCCCCGGATTTCCGGGGTGTTTTTTTATTTAAAAAAACTATATTTGCCCAAAAATTATTATTATGTACGAAACTATTCAATTTATTCACTCCTACTGGGCATATCTGGTAGTTCTTGTTTTAATTACAGCATCGGTAAATGCAATTGCCGGTTTTGCGGGTAATAAGGAATACGGTGCTGCCAATTTTAGAATAGCGCTTTTCACCCTTATTGTTGCTCATCTACAATTGCTAATTGGCCTTGTGCTTTATTTTGTAACTCCTTATTTCAGGGCGTTTAGTGAAGTTGGTATGGGCGGGGTAATGAAGGATCCTACATTGAGATTATACAATATTGAACATCCACTGGTGATGATTATCGCAGTTGTATTGATTACCATCGGCTATTCAAAGCACAAAAAGAAGTTGACCTCAAAGCCAAAATTCAAAATCCTGGCCATTTTTTATACCATAGCACTTATTTTAGTACTGTCCCGAATTCCATGGAACATGTGGTTCTAAAATTCAGGATTCAAGGTTCAGAATTCAAAAATTTATTATTCAATATAATTTAGCTCACTCTCTCCCTAGCCGGAGTTGGAGTGGGCTTTTTTTTATAATTCCCCGTTCCATTCTTTATTGAACTGTATTAGGTATTCTTCCATAAATTTATGCCTGTCTGCGGCAATTTGTCGTCCGGTTTGGGTATTCATCCTGTCTTTTAACAAGAGGAGTTTTTCATAAAAATGATTGATTGTTGGGGCCGAAGAAGATTTATATGCCGCTTTGCTCATACCCATGTCCGGCTTGATCTCAGGATCATAGAGCGCCCTTCCTTTAAACCCCCCATAATTGAACGTTCTGGCAATTCCAATGGCTCCAAGCGCGTCTAAACGATCAGCATCCTGAATTACATCCAGTTCAGGCGAGCGGAATTTCTGTTCTTCGTTGCCTCCCTTAAATGAAATGTTCTGGATTATCCTTACAACGTGTTCTGTAATTTCTTCTGAAACGTCTTGCTCTTTTAAAAACATCCGGGCTTTGTCAGGGCCAATCTTTTCATTTCCATGATGGAATTTTGAATCGGCTATGTCATGAAGCAATGCGCCCAAGGTGACAATAAAATCATCGACATTTTCATTTTTAGCAATATGTTGCGCATTATTGAGAACTCTTTGAATATGAAACCAGTCGTGTCCGCCTTCGGCATTTTGAAGCGTCTGTTTTACAAAATTTTTGGTGTTTTCAATAATTTCGGCCTGGATCATAAGAATGTTTTTTATAAATCTCACAGGTCAATAATACCCTTAAAAATGAGATTAAAGTTAAGACCTGAAAGGTTTCTAAAAACCTGTCAGGTCTTATTGAAATATTGGAGTTTAAGATTATTTTTTTCAAAAAAAACCATCAGGTTTTTAAACACAGTACCTGTGAGGTTTAGTACATCCTATTCAATATCAGCGATAATAGTTTGTTCCACCTGTTCTATTAAATTTAATGGCATGTCTGAATTTGCGGGAATTGGTTGGTGAACCTTTAATTTTATATGAACCCCTAAGCCCAGTGGAAATTTTCCATATTCAAAGAGTTTCCAGGAATTGTTGATGGTAACGGGAACCACAACCGCCTCCGGCATTTTCTTGAGAAGGATCTGAAGTCCCTTAACTGCAAATCTTTTAGGCCTCCCGTTTCTGCTTCGGGTTCCTTCCGGAAATATTACCGCAGAGTGTTTTGTTTTATTCAAATATTGTGAAAATCGCGTGAGAGCGATAATTGCTTGTTTGGAATCTTTTCTGTCTATTAAAACAGAGCCGCCATGTCTCAAATTAAAAGAGATACTCGGAACTCCTTTCCCCAGTTCTTTTTTACTGACAAATTTTGGATGGTGTTTTCTAAAAAACCAGATCATTGGCGGGATATCGTACAATCCCTGGTGGTTGGCCACAAAAATACAAGGCCGGTCCAATGGGATTTCATGCGGGTTATCGACACTGAAACGCGTGCCTAAAATATTTAAACTCCGCATTAAAAAAAGGTTAAAAATATCCACCGATTTTTTATGTGCTTTATATCCTCCCAGTTTCAGGCAAATCCATTGAATTGGATGAAAGATCAGTAAGTTGAGGAAGAAAAAAAAATAGCATAAAATTGAAAGGGGATAAGCGAGTACTTTCTTCATTATAAAATAGATCTTCTGCAAAAGTACATGTTTAAAAGAATATTATTGAACATATACGGTTATTCAACCTGAACACATTTTCCGTTTTCACAGGCAAGTTGCGTGGGTGGAGTAACAAACATGCAGTCACTAATAACGCCGAACTTTCTATTATAGGCATCTTCGGCTTTGGTGTAATTTTCAGCCATTGCGGTAAGGGCTTCAACATCAATCTGGTTTGAAAATAAGAGATAACCCTGCGGCCCTCCGCAGGCTTTACTTCCGTAGGCCAAAAAACTGCATTCTCCGGTTTCTGAACAACTATCGGCATTTATAACAGAATGGATCTCTGCCAGTTGTTTCTCCAAATTCTTCGTTGTAATTTCCTGGTCATCTTCTGCCTGTTCACAACCTGAAACACTTCCGATAAATAAAAAAAGCGCAAGGAACAATTTCATAAAAAGGATGTTTTGATGAAAGAAGAAAGGTACTAAAAATGGTGAATTTCAGCAATAAAAAAAACCGATCTCAGGAGAGACCGGTTTTTAATTTATTTTAAGATGAACCCGGGATTAACAAAATTCGTTAAAAGCACCGGTTAAATTTGCTGCGATCATTTCTGCAGGCCGTCCTTCAATATGGTGACGTTCTAACATGTGAACCAATTCGCCATCTTTAAACAAGGCAATAGCAGGTGAAGAAGGAGGGAATGGGATCATATAGCCACGCGCTTTATCGGTTGCTTCTTTGTCAACTCCCGCAAAAACGGTTACTAAATTGTCAGGTCTCTTATCATTTTGTATTGAAATTCGGGCTCCCGGACGCGCATTTGCTGCCGCACATCCACAAACTGAATTTACCACGACAAGGGTAGTTCCCTTTTTTTGCATTGCCGCATCTACCTCTGCTTCGGTATGTAATTCTTGAAAACCTGCTTTAGTTAGGTCTTCTCTCATCGGTTTTACTAAATCTGCTGGATACATATATATGGAATTTTTAATAAACATTTCTAAAGAACAAATATACAGAATTATCTTTACTTAGACTCATCTCAAATAACTATGCAGTAATAGGTTGGATTTATTGAAAAGGTCCAATAACTTTATTGGCACACATTCCTTTTAACTTCTTCAAAATACTATCTTTGGCACTCAAAAGAAGATATTTCATGTTTAAATGGGTTTTGGCCGTTCTAGGCTTTATGTTTTTTAGGTATCCGGGTGCTATCTTAGGATTTATTGTAGGATCTTTAATAGATAACTGGAATAGGTCTTCGGGAGGGTTTAGTAAAGTTTTTTCGGGTGAAGGTCAACAGGTCTCCCCCGGGGATTTTGAATTAAACCTTCTGTCGCTGGCTTCCCTTGTTATTAAGGCAGATGGAAAAGTTTCCCAATCTGAAATGGACTTTGTACAAGCCTATTTTGTACAGGCCTACGGGAAGGAACGTGCCAATGCCACCTTCAAGACCTTTAACGAGGTGATCAAAAACCGGGAAATATCTCCGCAACGTATTGGTTTATACCTGCAACAGCGAACCAGATATGAGGTAAGACTTCAGATTCTTCATTTTTTATTCAACATTGCAAAAGCCGATGGATCTGTTTCGGAAGCTGAGTTGAATCAGCTTTCTGAAATTTCCGAATGTTTGAAATTAAACCGAAGGGATTTTGAGAGCATTAAGGCTATGTTCTTTAAAAGTGCCGATAATGCCTATAAGATCCTGGAAATTGAAAAATCTGCGACCGATGCCGAAGTGAAATCCGCCTTTCGCACTATGGCCAAAAAATACCATCCGGATAAACTCCAACATATGGATGAAGCCTACCAAAAAGGAGCCCAGGAAAAATTTACCAAGGTTCAGGAAGCTTACGAGCAAATTCAAAAGGAAAGAGGTATATAAAATTAAATTCCCAACAGGATTATTGGAAATTTCAGAAGCCATTACATAATTCAAAAATATATTTTTAGATTAATCTAAAAATATATTTGGAACATCTAAAATATTTTTGCAATTTTGCATTATCAAATTTAGATGGATGAAGACCAATGCGCTAAGATTAATTTTATCGATAAGTTTTATTTTTGTCGGCTTATTTCAGGCTCAAAGTCAGGAAAATTCAGTTTCGGAGGATTTAATTACGGACAGGCCCGATCAAACAGAATCTCCTTCCCTGGTTTCCAAAGGATCTATACAGATTGAAACGGGATTTTTCTATGAAAATTTGGAAAATCAAAACCTAAAAGAAAAAATCTATGGCTATAATACCAGTTTATTGAGATATGGATTGCTCGATAATTTGGAATTACGACTCGGTTTTGATTATTTAGAAACTAAAACAGAACTGAACAGCCTGAAATTTGGGAATCGCGATGCTGGATTTAGCCCGTTACTTGTTGGCGTAAAAGTGGGAATTGCTAAAGAAAAAGGACTGCTTCCTGAAATAGGCTTGTTGGGTCATTTGAATTTGCCTTTTTCTGTGTCAAAAGAAATTCGGCCTGAGACAACCGGGGTAGATTTCAGGTTTTCATTTAGCCATACTTTAACCGAAAACTCCGGTATTTCTTATAATCTTGGTGCCGCCTGGGGAGAGGATTCCCCGCAAGCCTCTTATTTATATACACTTGTTTACGGATATGATATAAATGAAAAACTTGGTCTTTATCTTGAAGTTTACGGGGATTTACCCGAAGATGACAGTTCAGACCATTTTTGGGATGCCGGGATTACTTATAAGCTTAAAAAAAATTTGTAACTGGATGCCTTAATTGGTACTGGGATCGATAATTCACAAAAATTAATGTTTGGTGGCGGGATAAGTCTCAGGTTACCAAAATAAATAAAGAGTATGTTTACTTTTTCAGAAGAAAATTATTTAAAGGCCATCTATCACCTGGAGCGAAAATTTCCTATCGGGGTGAGCACCAATGCGCTTGCCGAAGAAATGGAGACCAAAGCCTCTTCAGTTACCGATATGATCAAGAAACTTTCGGAAAAAAAACTGGTAAATTATAAAAAATACCAGGGGTTTAAGCTTAGTAAGTTAGGTATGGAAACAGCGGTTTCTGTAATAAGAAAGCACCGGCTGTGGGAGGTTTTTCTGGTAGAAAAACTCAACTTTTCCTGGGATGAGGTGCATGAAGTAGCTGAACAACTGGAACACATAAAATCTGAAAAACTTATTGACGAACTGGACCGGTTATTGGATTTCCCAAAACGTGACCCTCACGGTGATCCAATTCCTGATGCCGAAGGTAATTTTACAGTTTTGAATAAAGTCTTATTATCTGGTCTCAAAAAGGGAGAATCCGGAATTTTTGTTGGGGTTAAAGATTCTTCAACAACATTCCTGCAGTTTCTCGATAAAAGGAATATTGCTTTAGGAAGTGAAATAAAAATAATTGAGAAGGAACCTTTCGATCAATCAGTACTTATAAAAATTAATGAACAGGAATTGAGGGTTTCAAACCTGATTTCCGGAAATATTTATATTAATACAATTTAATTTATTATGGACGATATAATTACATATTTAAGCAGTATTGACCCCATTTTAGCAGCATTTTATGCTACTCTTTTTACCTGGGGAGTAACCGCATTGGGAGCTAGTCTGGTTTTCCTTTTTAAGACTATTAAAAGATCTGTTTTTGACGGAATGCTCGGATTTACCGGTGGGGTAATGGTAGCTGCGAGTTTCTGGAGTTTATTGGCGCCCGCGATTGAGATGAGTTCAGGAGAAGGATTTACCAAGGTGTTTCCATCGGTAATCGGGTTTGCGCTTGGAGCCCTGTTCCTGTTTTCCCTGGATAAGATATTGCCGCACGTGCACATCAATTTCAAGATGAAGGATAGTGAGGGGATAAAAACTCCCTGGCATAAATCTGTATTATTGACCCTGGCCATAACGATGCACAATATTCCTGAAGGGCTGGCCATTGGAGTACTGTTTGGGGGAGTCGCGGTAGGATTTGAAGGAGCCAGTATTGGGGGAGCAGTGGCCCTGGCCATTGGAATTGGATTGCAAAATTTTCCGGAAGGTTTAGCAGTAGCGGTACCTTTGAGAAGACAAGGATTAAGCCGATGGAAAAGTTTTAATTATGGACAGCTTTCAGCAATTGTTGAACCTGTTGCCGCAGTTTTGGGAGCCTGGGCCGTTATTACTTTTCAACCGATTTTACCTTATGCCTTGGCTTTTGCAGCCGGAGCAATGATTTTTGTAGTGGTGGAAGAAGTTATCCCGGAATCTCAACAGGAAAGGTTTACCGATATTTCCACAATGGGATTCATTGGCGGTTTTATCCTGATGATGACCCTGGATGTAGGTTTGGGTTAATCCCTGTTACATATCAGGCTTTTGATCGTCTTTATAACAAAGGATTAGTATGAAGTATTTGTTTTTATTCGGAATTTTAATTTGTTCAATTTCCTTATCAGCCCAAGTTCAGGAAGAAAACAGAATTTTCAACTCGGTTTTGCAAGGTGGGAAACAACTTATATTTGGTGATAAATCCATCCGGTTTAAAGAAGTTATTTCCGATTCCAGATGTCCGAAAGATGTTACTTGTGATTGAAATATTTGAAAAGGGCAAACTCATCAACGAAAAATTGGTGGTTATTAACCCATATGCCATAGATGAAATCCCTTTGCAGTTTTCGGCCGGAGGTGGAATCTACTCCATCACTGCATTTAAATTGTTTCCTTATCCCTCCACAGCTTCCAAAAAGAATACAATGGATTATACTCTGGAAATGCAAGTAAGTGAAAACTTATAAGTTTGGGAAAAAAAACTAAACAGTATTTAAAGTGCCTAAGAGTTGGAGTACTTTGAGTTAAAAGAAAAAATAAGAGGGGACTAATCTTAATCAAAACAGCAAGCTTTTTTTCGAAATTCAGCAGTTTCTATGAACAAATTAAAATATTTACCGTTTTGTATCACTTCTGAAATTAGAGCCTCCTTTACTTTAGGCATTTTAGGCACTCTAATTTTTATAAACTGATTAGTCTCATTTTGAGGAATCTCTAGTTAATGACACCCACAATCTGAAGACCCACAGGCTTTGTCAGATTTTTTCTTTAGCTTAAAGAAGGCCGGTTTCCAAATAAATTTGGTTATTATAAACCCAATCGCGAACAAGAATGTTATTAAGACTAATATTTCCTGTAGTGTTATCATAATATTTAGGTCGTATATTTTTAAATTCCTTACTCTATTTTAAAACCTGAAAGGCAATTAATGCTACAAGATAAGCAAAAGAGCTCATACTTACCAATTGTAATAAAGGCCATTTCCAGGTATTTGTTTCTTTTTTCACAATAGCAAGCGTACTCACACACTGCATTGC
>JGI1221J11331_1000789_pt1 | contig 10671 bp, 15 predicted proteins | sample LakVidmifraction_4_FD_11331 | JGI IMG/M metagenome (IMG submission 11331) | reverse complement strand
AGTCTATGTTATCATATGCTGTGATAAAGCCACCTACTGTGTCGGCTGAGTCGAGCGTGTATCCATTTGCCCCTAAGTCATATTTAGCTCCAAGAATCGGAACTGCCGCACCTTCGTACTTCATTCTGTAGATCATGTTTGGATTCACATCTACCATTACTTTATCTGCTCCTGCCGCCGCCGCTGTGACTACGCCGCTTTGTGCTATACCGACAACTGTATCATCTGCCGCCGCGTCAGCCGCGTTAGTTACAAATCCTGTAGCTACTTCCGTAACAAGAATAGTGCCTGGTATAATAGTAACTCCTGCTTTAACAGACATAAACCTAAGAACTCTTGAGCTTCCATCTGTTGCTTTTACTGCTTGCATGCTTGGAATATAAGCCATTTTTTATCATCCTTTCCTACGTTTTTCAAGTTTTGCGAACTCCTTCTGATAGTCAACTACGTTCATTCCCGAAGCGGCCAATTCCATTTCTTCTAGGTCTAATCCTGCCGCTGAGTATACGTCTATCATTTCTTGCGAAAGGTTAGATTTCTTCTTAGCAACGGTTTTGTTCCCATTAACAACTTCTACTTTTCTATTGCCTTTTTTAGCCCTTTGGCTTTTGTCCTCATACGCTTTCGACTTATTATATCTTTCCATAAACTCGTCATGGTGAAGAGCAAGGTAAGCTTTTTCAATCGAAATATCCTTAGACTCGGCAAAATCAGAGACTTCATCAATGTGATCCTTTAGTCCTTTATACAAATGTTTCCTTGACAATTCCTCAGCCTCAAGCTTAAGATCCAGTAGCTTTACTTTAGAAGTATGTTCAGTTACAATTTGTTCGTCTTTGTCGAAAGATTCAAACATTCTATCGGCAAAGAATTTTGCTTTTTCTGCTGTCAGACCGTCATTCTCATAGATAGATTGCTGACTAGCTTTGATGTGATCAATAAGTTCCTCACGCTGTTTCCCTGTTACAGTCTCCAAGGCCCTTGCTATCTTTTCGCTCGGTTTCAGAGTGGCAATAGTTTCTTCAAGTTTGGATATCTTATCCTGATACTGCTGTTCTATTGTAGCCATTCGCTTTTTAGCTTTACGCCGTTCTGCTATAGCCCCTTTAGAATCCTGATCAGTATCCTTCTCTTGATCCTTTGCTTCTTCCTCATCCTCTACTTCTTCATCCTGATCCTCATCCTCATCTGATCCAACTCCGTCGTCGTCGTCTTCTTCCTCGTCGTCGTCTTCGTCTTCTTCGTCCCCAATAACTTCATCTATCTCTTCTTCATCCTTTGCAAGCTCAAGTATACTTTCGTCGCCCAATTCCTTTAATATATCCATTTGTTCTTCTGATAAGTTAATTGACTCATTGTTTTTTGCCATGTGTTCTCCATTCCGATTTTAATGTGTTTTCTCACTCATGCTATAAGTGGCACGTTCACTTTGCTTTTTACAGTGTGCGCTCACGACTTCATTGATTTGATAATTTACTTCTTGCCTTTTATAACTGTTTTCATGCCTTCATACTGAGTAGAAGTCTCGCCTGGCTTTTGTGTAGTTCCTTTAACAGTTCCACCTACATGCTCAAAGTCGCCTCTGGTTTTCTCGTCTTTTGCTGTGCTCATATAAATCCTCCTATTCCTCGTCAGCTTCGTCGTCAGCTTCGATCTCAGCTTGCTTGCTTGCCTTCTCTATTGCTGATTTCTCTTCCGCTTCTCTTAGTGAATTTGCTTCGTTGAGAGTGTCTTTGATTAGGTCGACGTAGTAATCTTTTTTACGTTGTTTCCCATTCTTTGTATAAACAAGTTCATGATCGAATCCTGCTTCTATCAAAGTTTTAGGAACAAATCCGTAATCTAATGTGTCAAGAGCTTCTAGCGCCGCTTCGAGGTCGGTCGATACAATGGCCTTGTATAGATCATTCCGTTGGGAAGTATCTACATCTAAGATAGTCACTATATCGTCTGTGGAAGCTTCTCTCTCCTCAGTGGCGGCATTCTGTTCGCCCTTAGCACCCTTAGTTCCATTTTTATTATCTACTGTCTTATAGTCAGCTGTCAATACCCCTTCTTCAATAGCTACATCATGTATCTTCCACCCTACGCCTACGTTCTTCAAGTAAAGAAGTATACTTGCCTTACATGATGGACACTTTGTCGGACTGAATCGCTTGACGTTTCCTCCATAGAAATTGCTTATACCTTCGCCTATTACCTGAGTTACCCCTAGTAATGGGGTCTTGATGATTTCGTTAATCTTTAATTCACCACTACATCTTGGACATTTTGTTGTTCTCCTGTTTATATACCCGCTATAATCTTTCATATGATCTCCTATCTGTACAATCTTTTATTAAGATACTCATCAATAGTTACCGTTTTACCATGGTATCCGCACTTAGGACATTGCGAGATATTAAACTGTTGCCATCCTTCTGTGCGGTAGGTCATGCTCTCGCACCTGGGACATATACCTCGCTCAGACATCTGTTTTAACATTGTTGCCGCACTCAACTGTTTGTCCTTATTGAAATGCTTTAGTCTTTCAATTTCGTTTAGTGCCATAGGATTTGCCAGCGAATGAGTGAACCACTTAGCAAACTTTGGATCTACATTTTCACTTAGCATTAGAATCCATTTCCCCTTTCATTGGGCTTTGAGGACGCCTTGGGTTGCCCGCTTCGTTGAGTCCAGGAATGCCAGCTGATTCACCTTCTGGAACGCCTGTCATGGTTCTTTGTTGCTGGTTAGTACTACCACCTCCACCTCCACCTTTTGGTGATTCAGAAGGTTGTTGACCTTGAATTGCTTGTTGAAGCTGACCTAATTGAATCTCTTCTATCATCTTAGCTTCATCAATTTCCTCCTGTGGAATAGGCACGTCTATGTCATCCCTAAGATATTTGAGATAAGTAGATTTCTTTAGAACCTTCTCTCTCCACGCTTCTTTCATAACTGAGTAAGTGAAAGATTTGTTTTTACTTGTTCCAGTTCCCATTTTAATGTCTATGGCAATGTCTATGTATCTTGTAATAGGATCACCGCTTGTCGATACAGCTTCCATGTACTCAGGTACTTTTGATCCTGGATGTTTATCCTGGAAGTCGTTTCTGTATTCACTATCGACTGGTACCAGTTCAGGAATATTAGCCAGCAAGGATGGCTTGAATGACATAAAGCTATTGTCTCCTGTTACTGCAAACATCATATCACTATCCCAATAATGAATTGCTAACTTCAAGCTATACGCTAAGGCTTTAACCAAAGTTGATTTAATTGTCTCTGTCTTCTCTTCCATAACAGTATTACCTGCTTCTTTCAAGGCAAGAGATTCTGTGGCAGAGTCAACACCTTTTTGCCGTTGTCCCATCATTTGTGAATTGATACGTGTTACCTTTTGAATATCAATGTCCATGATACGATCACGTCTCATAGGCAAGTCAGGAGGCATTGTACCAACACTTATATAACCAAGACTACTGGACCCTCCCATTACTGGTAATATAAGTCCTTCTTCGTTAGTCCATTTACGCGGGTCACACCCAGAGTTAGGATCAAGCCACCGTTGAGGATTACCTAACAACCTCGCATACTGCCTGATCTGGTCGTCGTAATCATTGAGTTGCTCTTGTGGGTCTAGCATTAACTCTGCGTCTCCCTTGCCCCATATACAGCCTTCTCTTTTGTAGTTAGTTCCAAATTTGTAAGGATATTCTTCGTTTGGGAAATAAGGTTTTTCTTCTCCCTCTTGATCCCTTGAGTTTGAGAGAGTGACTCCGCAGGCACTCATTTCAATTAATCTCATTTTGAGTTCTGATTCCACATACACTGATCCACTTTCATCAGCTTCACTTCTCTCCACCTCTTCGTATTCCTTAAACCATACAAAAAAATGTATATAATACAATCGACTTAATTCTCGGCTTCCTCCTGGTTCCTCTCCAAAAACAGTGGCGTTGTACATTGGATCATATCCTGGACATATGGCATTCGCCTTATCGTCTCCAAATCGTCTTCTTGCAGACTCTATCGATTTGAGCCTTGGTTCTATAATGAACTCAGCGTCTTCTATGTCCCTCATATCAACGATATTAGGATCAATCAATATGTACGCAGGATTGATTTCGTCAATCATTGGTAATCCTGTGTAATCAAGCAATGTTGGGTCAAATATTACTCGGTATACGCCTGTACCAAACTTTGCAAGTCGTCTTGTGAAACTGTACATTTTAGTGACAATATCTGATTTCTCCATAATAAATTCGAGTATAGCACGTATTGGCTTTAAATATTGTTGTTCTGATGGGGATTTACCAGTTACTTCTACGGCTATATTCTTATCTACAGTAAGTGATACGATAGTCTCTATGTTTGGATGAACTATGTTTGTGTTGGAAGCAGGATCACCTATAAACTGAGGTTGGTTTGATTCGCCCTCCCAATAAGCTTCGATCAAGTTATACAACTGGAATATTTTTCTGTCGTCCTTGTCTTCCCATGCCGCCCTATACCACATCATGATTTTATTTGCTTCATTGAACTCTTCTTCATTCATGATCATCTTGCGTTTTTCATTGTATATTTCTTTCTGGCTTCTTTCATCTGACATTTTTATCGCCTCCTACAGCATAATATGCTTCTGGTCTTGCTTTTGGTTGTGGAGAATAAAGACCTTCTGATTTGAATATGTCGTACTCTGGATATATATTATTCGCTCGATCTGGTTTCTGTGATGTCCACGGTGACCTAAAGTCAACCCTTTTTACCGTATCTGGTGTTTCTTTGGTTGGCACTGTAGGGGTTGCTAGACCCTCTTGAGTCGATGTTAACGCTGGTATCTTGATTAGATCCTTTACTGCCAAGCCTATCAAAAAGCTTAGTACCATTAGAAGTGCGCTGATGAGTATTGTCTTCGTTTTCATTTTCGATCCTCCCTGCTTTGAATGGTTGCCCTGTATCCTGACTAGAAGAGAATCCATTATCTGCTCTTTCTAAATCCGACATCAAGGAATGTTTTTCTGCATAGCTTTCACTGTGTGTCATAAATATTTTTGTCTTTGGTTTCTCATGCAAGTGATATCTCAAGTCATCCATAGCGTGATCGTCTCTCTTGATTGGCGCTTCTTTTGTTGATTGTCCTACAACCTGAGCCTTCCATCTGTACTTCTTAATCTCCTTTCTTATCTCTACCGTATCGTATGGCCAGTTCTCTACCTGTACAATAAAGAACTTTGGTTTGCCTTTAGGAAATGCCTTCTTGTCTGCATAAGGATGTAGTTGCAAGTAGTTCTTAACTGAGATTATCCCATCCCAGACGCTCTTATCTACGTCTCTCAAGTAGATTTTATGCTTGGTATATTGTTCTTTTACAGATTCATCGGTAGCCGCTGACTTAGCATTTGCCGCTGTATCTATGATTCCAGTGTACCCACCGTTAACTTTAGGCCATACGAGTGCATTTGCAATATCTTTTATGACCTTTGAGTGATATGGCACTAATTTATACGACTCATACTGCTCTGCTACGCAATAAACGTTGCCTTCATCATCTTCTGCGTAAAAATGTATAGAGGTTGGAGCTGTATAACCTGGATCAATGGATATTCTGTCATACCATCTTCTGTATATCTGACTATATCTTACACCCTTATCGTCTATTAAGTAAATAATTTTCTGATTAAAGTCATATTCACCCTTTAATATATGGTAGTCAGGGTTAAATTCACTATAAACTAGCCCTGTCATAGCAACAAAGTTACCATGTCTTCTAGATTCCTGTTGTTCTGGCGTTAAGTTTGCTATCATCGCTTCTATTTCTCTTAAAGGCAAATATGGATTATCTTCCCACGACATCTTGATACACAGAACTTCTGGATCATTCCGCTCATTTAAGAAGAGTCTGTCATATATGAAGGTCAATCCCATAAGTGGTGTCATAGTAAGCCAGATACTACCTTCAACGTCCATGATTCTCATTTGACACTCGTCATAAATATCTTCATCTGGTTCTTCGTCAAACCATATATAATCTTTTGACGTTCCTTGGAACTTTTTACGCCCTTGCTCACAAGACTTAAAACCAATTTTACTGACCCCACCACGCTCTGATCGGACAAGAATATAATCCAGGATTGCATTATCTATATCAGATTTCGATCCTGCACGGACCCCGATATCTATAATCCAGTCTGGATTAAGCCATTGTAATATTTCCTTCTGCGCAACATCACGTTGAACCTCATTCGTTACCGATACAACCCAACCCTCTGTCGCTCTTTTTATCTTCCTGTATGGATGGTTACCCCTTGCCCACCATACAGTTTCTACTGCTCCACCAACTGTTTTGCCTGTCCTGTTTCCTCCAAGCAACAGTCTTTTCCGCTTCTTTGACTTATGGAAGATCATCTGCTTCTTGTGTATCTTTGTTGCATTATACGTAGGAAGTTTGTTTTTTCCTATATCTTCCAGGACTCTATTCATCCTTATAAGCATTTGCCTCTTTTTTGTCTCAGGTAATTTATCAAGCTTTTCCTCGGTCATGTTTTTCATGAACCGCCTGACCAACTCTACATTGCTATTACTACCCATTTCTACACCTCCATATACTACTCGTACAAGTCATCGTCGTCGTCGTCATCATCATATGTGTCGTTAGCAAATAAATCAAATCCATCACCCCATGACAAATAGTCATCTGCGCTATCATAAATAACATAGCTTTCGTCATCTTCGTATTCAGTTAGTCTCTCTGTAGCAGAAAGAAAAGTTGCTACTGGCTTTGTTAAAGGCAATTTTCTTTTTCGTTTGTTTTGCCAGTAGACATCCTTCCCAGGAAAACCGTACTCGTTCATGCTCCTTAAACTAAGGCAAACAACATCAGGTCCATGCAGATTCTTGAAGCTCTCAAGAGAATCGTCAAAACTTGATTGGTACATTCTGAAATCTGGATCATCTATAATAAAATCATACACCCTTATGAAAGTTTTGTCGAACATGATAGTTGCTCTGTAATTCATTTACTCTCACCTTCCTGCCTCCACCATATCTGCATTGACTTTTGATTTGACGTTAATTCATTCAATACGCACCAGCTTATATAGCTTTGTTTTAATGTCTCTTTCAACTCGCCATTATTTGTTACCTCTGCTAAATATGCTAGTTCTGAATTTTTCATCATTCACCCTTGCTTTCCCTCATTTTGTCAAGATCAACCCAACCAGATGTTATTCCGATCTTGCCTTCATACAGCCTTGCCATATCCCAATCAATAACAACCACATCATGAGGACAACAATTTCCTTTAAGCCATTTCTGTATTGGTTTTACCGCTTCTTCAAAAGATTTCATTTCCTCATTCATATCATTCACCTTCTCTTTCTTACTTAATTTAAGATACTTGCCATAACTAAATTTATCTTTTAATTCATCTAATACCGCCCTATCATCTTCATAAATTCTACTTTCTTCAATTCCGCTTAATACTTCTTCTAATATTTCAAATTGTCTTAATGTTATATCTATTTTCATTTAATTCTCCACCTCCTCTTCTTCTCTATCTTCATAATCAGCTAACTTTTGAAATATAGCATACAAAGATTCTAATACAACTTTTGACCCTACTATCTCCTGATCGTTTTTCATTAATAAGTCCGCATGAGCTATATAAGCTATTCCGTTTTTATTTCTTCTTGTTAGTCTCATAATCGATCCTCCTATTCGTCTAAGTAATTCTGATACCAGTCGTGTTTGTGCTTTATCTTCCGATCACTTTCGTAGGCTTCTTTGGCTACTCGTTTGAGTTCCCTATTATCCATGCGCTTTGAATACATACGTTGTTCCTTGAGAAGCTTATCTATTTCTTTCTGATCCACGGTATACCCCTTTTCTTTTTTATATTTTCCTAAAACTGAATCATTGAACCTTGTTTTTGGTTCACATTGTGTCTTATCGTGCCAGCGTTTATTGATGATATGTGGCCACCGTCTAGAAAAATTACGTCAACTAATCCTATATTCTCACATCGTGTTTGCATGCCTGTGATTGTGTCATTATGATGATAAACACCAATTACATTACCAAATTGATCCCACCCAATACAAGTATGTGCTGTACGTCTGTACACGTCGCTGTGATCGTATACCATACCACGATGTGTGAATCTACAGAAACCTTCTTTAAGCGGCTTCACAGGCTTCATATCGCCCCCACCAATAGCCCACAGAACATTGTCAGGTAATTCATTAGCTGTCTGGCACAGCTTCTTACCAAATTTCCCATCTCTTGTATAGTAAAGTACCGTTTCTGGATATCCTGCCCATATCCTGCATGACGCATTATAAATAATAATGCCCTTGCTAACCATAATAGAAATAGGATTAACTCCACTGGGATGTGTGAATGTGCCCGACATTGTAAAAGCAAAGTCGCCAGTGTTGTTTTTTCCCTTAGAATTAAAGGGATTTGTTTTATTAGGATCGCCTATAATTACATCACAACCAAAAAAGTGACCCTCGTATGGGAGTTTTGGTTTTGCAAATTGACGGTACAGCACGTCTGTAGTATGCTCACCTATAATTCCATCTGGCTTGGTACCTAGCGATTTCTGTATTTCTTTTAACTTGCTCTTCATACTTATCATTTTTAACCTCCTATTTGTCTTCATAATCCTTCATGGTCGTAGTAGCGAAATCTTTTATTTGTTCCATTCGATTAATCGGACCTGCATAATTATCCAGTATATGCTTCAACTGTTTTGACAATTCTCTGGAAACAAGGAGCTTCTTCTGTAAGTCCTTATTCTCTTGTTCTAATTCTTTCCTTTGGTTTACCAACCATGTGATTTGCTTAATCGAACTAAGAGCTTTACTTGTGATCCTTTCCTTCTCTTGTTCTACTTCTTCTTTCTGTGTTACCAGCCGTGCAACTTGCTTGACTAATCCACGGACTCTATCTGACAACCAGTCCCTCTCGGTCTTTAATTCCTGGTTTGTCGCATACTCTTCGCTCGCTTTAATCTTGATTGTTTTAAACATCTTACTGCTTAGACTAGGTTTCTCTTCCTCTTCAAACATGCTTGGTTTAAATACCATATCGTATACACTACTCCTATCTCTCTTGCTATCTGCAAGCTCGGTGACACTTGTCTTCTGATCTGTACACATGTGAGGGCAAGTGCTTTCGTTAAACTGTCTAAACGCCTCCATAGCCACCCTTGTCTTAAACATATGCGTCCTACATACCTTCTCTTCCATTTCATCTACTACTTGTCTAATTGTCTTCATCTTGTTGTCCGCTGAATTCCATATCATATTACAATTCCTCCTCTTCTTTTAAATCCCGATCCGCTACAATGATCCTTAAACTTTCTTTTATCATTGCATTAAGTTCCCTAAGCTCCTCTAATGTTAACGCCTCTTCAAGATTCTTTATATTGATCTCGATCTTAATATCCGACATATAACCACATGCTGTAATCGTACTCGTCATTTCCCTATTTGCCATCGCTATCTTCCTCCGCTTTTATCTTTGCCTTGGTTTCTGAATATGCTCCTTCTCTTCCCTTATATTTATTATACAATGCTTTCCTAAGTTCCATTACACATGGATCGTTCTCTCGATCGTTGAACTGTGTCTCCCTAATATTCTCCATACTAAACCGTTCCTCCATATATCCCTCACCTGTTTCCTGCTTACGTCTATTTTCTTCCTTGATCTTCATCATCTGAATCTCAAACCTTAAGTTATTTGTCTGGTTATACAAGTCATCTATCATTTCATACACAGTTTTAGCTGTCATCATCATTATCACCACCCTATTTTTTGCGGTTGCCTTTTCTACAAACCCGCATATTTTAGCACTTTACTTCCTTTATCCTGTTTTATTACTCTTTTCACACTAATTATTTCGGTGAGCTATCTTTCTTACACTAATTATTACAGTTAGACTTCCCTATTTCTGGAATTTTATAATTTTACCCTCCTCCTTTTTACCTTTTTCCTTTTTGATCCTCTCCTTGATTCCCTCCCATATCTGAAAATTTTATATATCGCCCCTCACAATTTGGACTTTTTTGTGACGATGGTACCTATACCTTCCAATAGAAATGGGGGGGGCCGTCCCCGTTCCCTCATGGCCCTCAGCGGGATTGTGTTCCTTCATTATAAGCGCGCAAAACGCGTTCGGGATAGCCAGTGGATGGCCACAGCATGCGCCAGCAGGGCCACCAGCACCAGCACCAGCGCACCAGCCATATGAGCAAAGGTGCTTTACGCTATGAGCACCAGCAGGTCATACACCAGCAACACCAGCACCAGCACAACGCATTGAAGCCTTATAAGGTGGTTGTCCATCTATGCGCTAAATGAGTCTTTCACGCATAGTTGACAGCAGGTGATGTAGGTAGACCACTGTTAAGACTTGCTGGCGCTGTTGTTGTCGAGCTGTAGATACTCCGCGACTTGTGCAAAGGTATCCAACAAGGCCTTGTTGAGCTCGTCATTAGTACGGTATATGGTGCCCTCTATCTTAATCTTGTGTTCGATATTCCATTCATGATTCTTCTGAAGACTAACTAATACGGCTCTATCGTTATATACCGACATTATTGCGCCCTTTTGCAAATCTGCCTCTACAATTTCGCGCGCCCAAGCAAGGAGACCCGAGAAATTATCGTACTCGTCATCATA
>JGI1221J11331_1000786_pt1 | contig 10688 bp, 9 predicted proteins | sample LakVidmifraction_4_FD_11331 | JGI IMG/M metagenome (IMG submission 11331) | reverse complement strand
GAAAAAAACTGTAAATTTGTCACTATCTTATCTTTTAAGACCAAAATCAACAAGGGGGTCAATATGACCGGAATGGGGGGTCAGTATCACCGGAATATCCATTCAACAAGCGGTTTGCTTCATTCTAAAAATAAAAACTATGGAAATGACAAAATATTCTAAAATATATCGAATAGTTCATTGGGCTATAGCAATAACATTTATACTCCTGTTAATTACGATCTTTTTGAGATTAACATGGATGAATAAGTATAATGTCGCAGCTATCATACAAAATTACCTTACTGATACCGACCAATTACTTACTCAAGAACAACTTATTGCTTTAGCAAAAAAAATAAGGCAGCCCATGTGGAACTGGCATATTTATTTAGGCTATATACTGACAGGATTATTCAGTCTTCGTTTTATACTTCCTCTTTTTGGAAAAATGAAGCTTCAAAATCCTTTTGGTAAAAATCTATCCGTAAAGGATAAATTTAAAAAATGGACATATGTCATTTTTTATCTTTTTGTTATTATTTCTTTAGCTACCGGACTTATCATAGAATTTGGACTAAAAGAATTAAAAAAGCCAATGGAAGAAATCCATGTACTTAGTATTTATTACTTGACCGGATTTATCTTACTCCATTGGACTGGTGTATTAATAGCAGAATTTACTGACCAAAAAGAAATTATTTCAAGGATAATAAGTGGCTCGAAAAAGGAAAATTAAAAAGTACGAACGCATATCAATGCTTATAAAAAATTGCTAATTCAAACAAAATAGAATGTTTCTAAAATAATCCTAATTTGAAACATCGGAAAATTGCGTTTTCAAACCCGCAACAAGAAATCTCAAAGAATTAACAGCTATTAAATTGATTAAAAGCGCTGCGAAAGCTGATGCAGGTGCTTATTATTTCCTCAATTAATAATTGGGCCAATAAATAATTAAACGCTCCTGGTTCATCATATGAAATTTGAATTGCACCGCCATTTTAGTGGTGGTGACATCCCGCATCACGGAAAAGAAATTTTATGGTTTTTGTAAGAAAAATCAAAATAATTCAAATTTTCACTTTAGCATCTTTTGCAATGGCATTGCATTTAAAGTTTATCTATATTTGCAAACGAATTATGAGATTACTAACAATTATATTATCAATTTATACCATTTCACTATCAGCACTTCCTTGTGATGATGCGTTGGTTATTGATAATCAGCAAATATCTTCAATTTCTCAAGATTCGGATAATCACGCTCATAATTTATTAGATCTTTGCTCTCCGTTTTGTGTGTGTAATTGCTGTTCAAGCAATACAATAGAGTCAATACATCATTATAAGGAAATAATAGCTGAAATTCCCATTAAAGAAGTAGGTTCACACTTTGATATTTCTTTCGTTAATAATTACGCTTCTAAAATTTATCAGCCACCGCAAGTTTAAGTTATAAATACGTTTTTAAGCACCTAATTAATTTATTGGGTGAATTCATATTTCTAATAACTTAAATGTCAAATAAAAATGATCGATAAAATCATTCGTTTTTCTATAAACAACAAATTCATTATTGGTTTGTTTATTCTTGTCCTTATTGGTGCAGGAACGTATTCAATGTTGACTGTTAAATTGGGCTCAGTACCCGATATTACTAATAATCAAGTTCAAATCATTACAGTAGCGCCTAATTTAGGAACAGAAGATATTGAACAGTTTGTAACCTATCCTGTTGAATTGGCCGTAGCTAATTTACCAAGTGTTACAGAGCTTCGTTCTGTATCTCGTTTTGGGCTTTCAGTAGTAACCATTGTTTTTAAAGATGAAATGGGTACTTATTTACCGCGTCAATTGGTTCAAGAAAAATTAACTGAAATAAAAGAAGATATTCCTGCAGGGTTTGGAAAACCTTTTATGGCTCCTATTGCTACTGGTTTGGGTGAAATATATCAATATTCCTTAGTCCCTAAAAAAGGATTTGAAACTAAATATTCCCCAACTGAACTACGTACAATTCAAGATTGGATTGTAAAACGGCAAATGGCATTGGTGCCAGGTGTTGTTGAAATCAATTCTTTTGGCGGTCATGTAAAACAATATGAAATTGCCCTAAATCCTTACCAATTAAATAGTATGGGAGTAAGTATAAATGAGGTGTTTGAAGCTCTTGAAGGTAATAATTCCAATACTGGTGGTGCTTACATTGAAAAAAACCATCAAGCCAACTTTATTCGTGGGGAAGGATTGGCGAGATCTTTAGAAGATATTGAAAATATTGTTGTAAAAAACAATAATAACACTCCTATTCTAATTAAAGATGTGGCAGATGCTGTTCGTTTCGGTTCTGCTGTTCGTTATGGTGCTTTTACGGAAGATGGACAGGAATCTGTTGGCGGACAAGTACTAATGTTAAAAGGTGAAAACCCTAATGAAGTAATCAAAAATGTACAAAAACGCATAAAGAACATACAAAAATCATTACCGGAAGGTCTGGAAATAAAGCCCTTTTTAGATAGAAGTGATTTAATTGCACGGACTACAGGCACTGTTTCAAAAAATTTAATTGAAGGCGCGTTAATAGTTGTATTTGTATTGGTTTTATTGTTAGGTAGTTTAAGAGGTGGTTTATTAACCGCTTCAATTATACCGCTTTCACTATTGTTTGCCTTTATTTTAATGAAAGCTACAGGGGTATGGGCAAATCTTATGAGTTTGGGAGCTATCGATTTTGGAATTATTGTAGATGGTGCCGTAATTATTGTTGAAGGTACTGTACATCATATAGAAAAGAGGATTAAAAAGAATAAAGCCGATTTCACATCACAGGAAATGGATGAGTTAAGTTATAAATCAAGCAGTATGATGATGAACTCTGCATTTTTTGGCCAATTAATTATCCTTATTGTATTTACACCAATTTTATTCTTAACCGGTGTAGAAGGAAAAATGTTCCGCCCAATGGCATTTACTTTTGGTTTCGCCGTATTAGGTGCATTATTACTATGCTTAACCTATGTTCCGGTAATGGCATCATTATTTTTAAAACCAACTTCTCAAAGTAAAAATAACTGGTTTACAAAACTTGAAAACTGGCTTGCAGAAGTGAGTAATAAGTTAATGACTGCTTTATTTAAAGTATACAAACCTCTAATACAAAAAGCCTTAAATTTCAAGAAAACGGTGCTGGTAATTAGTACTATTTTATTTCTTATCGCCACTTTTATATTTTCAAAAATGGGTGGTGAATTTATTCCAAAATTAGATGAAGGCGATATTGCAATGCAAATTATTATGAAACCCGGTAGTTCACTATCCGAATCCATAAAAGTCTCTGAAGAAGTAGAAAATATTATCAATGCCAATTTCCCCGAGGTAATAACAGTACTTGGCAGAATAGGGGTTTCTGAAATACCAACCGACCCAATGCCTATGGATATTGCAGATTGTTTTATCATTTTAGAAAAAGATAGGAGCAAATGGACTTCGGCATCAAATAAAGCAGAACTCATTGAAAAAATTCAGGAAAAATTAAAAACCATTGTTGGTGTCAACTTTATTTTTACCCAACCTGTAGAGTTACGTTTTAATGAACTTCTTACAGGGGTAAGAGAAGATGTTGCAATTAAATTATATGGAAACGATTTAGAGATATTGGCAACTAAAGCAGAAGAAATGGCTAAAATAATACAAACCATTGATGGTGCTGCTGATGTAAGAGCTGAAGCTACTGAAGGATTGCCTCAAATTACAGTATTGTACCAACGTGATAAATTAGCAAAATACGGATTAAGTATAGATAAATTAAATCGTTATGTGAATGCAGCCTTTGCAGGTGCTGATGCTGGAATTATTTTTGAAGGTGAAAAACGTTTTGATATGGTAGTCCGTTTTACGGATAATAGCAGGCAAAATATTGATGATTTAAAAAATCTTTTTGTCGATTTACCCAATTCTAACGCACAGGTTCCCCTTAAGGAATTAGCAGATATCAGTTATAAACCTGGACCAATGCAAATTTCTCGTGATAATACCTATAGAAGAGTTTCTGTAGGTGTAAATGTGAGAGGTCGTGATGTAGAATCTATGGTTGAAGATGTTCAACAAAAATTAGATGCTGAACTGGACTTACCTGAAGGCTATTTTATTGAATATGGTGGTTCTTTCGAAAATTTAAAAAGAGCTAAAGAACGCTTAACCATTGTAGTTCCAATCGCATTATTTTTAATTTTTATTTTATTGTATTTCGCATTGAACTCTGTCAAACAAGCCACAATGATTTATATGGCTGTACCACTTGCAGCTATTGGTGGTATTGTTAGCTTGTTTCTGCGTGGAATGCCTTTTAGTATTTCTGCTGGGGTAGGTTTTGTGGTGCTTTTTGGGGTAGCTGTACTAAACGGTTTGGTTTTAGTGAGCAGATTTAATAGCTTAAAATTAGAAGGTATGACAAATTTAAATGAACGTATTTTAGTAGCAACGGAAGAACGATTACGCCCAATTTTATTAACGGCTATTGCAGCAATTATGGGCTTTATGCCTATGGCAATATCTGCATCGGCAGGTGCAGAAGTACAACGTCCATTAGCAACCGTCGTAATAGGTGGTTTAATATCATCAACATTACTTACCCTTTTAGTGGTACCTGTTTTATACTATTTTGTTGAAAGCAGTTTAAATAATAAAACTAAAAAAAATAAGGTAAATAAATCGTTAGCAACTATTATCTTAATTGCTTGTTTAAGTATAGGAGGTAATAATGCAACGGCTCAAGAATTAAACCGTAGTATTTCTATAGATGAAGCTGTTGCAATGGCTTTTGAAAATAATCCAACCATAAAAGCTGCCAATCTTGAAGTCGAAAAGCAGGAAAATCTTAAAAAATCAGCGTTCGATTTAGATAAAACATCCATCTCATATACCAAAGGCCAACTAAATGGTCTGCAACAGGATTATGAGTGGAGCGTATCGCAGGATTTTAAATTCCCAACAGTGTATGGAACACAAGCGAAACTTCAAAAAGCAAAAATTGATTTAAGTGAAGCGGCTTTAGTTTTGGAGAAAAATAAATTAGAAAGTACGGTAAGAGCTACTTATATGGAACTATGGTTTGCAAAAAGTAAGCTTCAATTAATTTCAACACTTGAAAAAGAATTTCAAGATTTTGCAACTATTGCGCAAAAAAGATTTGAATATGGCGAAACCAATTTAATTGAAAAAATGGCTGCAGAAGGCAAATATGAAGAAATTAAGTTGCTAAAAACAGAGGCTATATTGGAAATTGAAAAATTAAAAAAGGAACTTCAATTCATTCTAAACACATCCAATAAAATTGAAATAGTAAATGGTGATTTACCAAAATTTCCATTACTTGAGATTCAAAATGTAGTAGCAGATAATCCTATTTTAAAAGTAGAACAACAGTTTGTAAATGTATCTGAAAGGCAATACAAACTTGAAACTTCTGGTTTTTTACCCGATGTGTCTACAGGATATTTTAACCAACAAATTGAAGGTGTAAAAAATTTTACAGGTTTTCAAGTGGGTGTAAAAATACCACTATTCTTCTGGTCTCAAAAAGGAAAAGTACAAGCTGCAAAAAAGGATTTTGAAATTTCTCAAATGAATTTAGAACAGTCAAAATTAGATATAAATACTGTTTTAGAAGATAATTTGCAAGAATATTATAAGCAGAAAGCAGCCTTAGAATATTATGAAACTAAAGGATTACTTTTTGCAAATAAGTTACTGTCTTCTGCAAACATAGCCTATAAAGAAGGTGAAGTGGGCTATGTAGGATATGTAGCATACCTGGAACAAGCAATTCAAATTAAAAGAGATTATTTGGTAAGGTTAAACCAATACAACCAAACAATAAACAAAATTAATTACCTAACAGGAAAATATAATTAAAGATGAAAAATATTTTAAAAATTACTGGTATTCTTATATTTCTTACCATAGTAACAAGTTGTCAAAATAAAGCCAGCCAACAAAACGATACGCATAATGAAGAAAGTGCAGAACAAGAAGAAGCTGCTTCAAAAGTTGCTTTACAACTTAAACAAATTGAGGTAATGAACATTGAATTAGGTTCAATTTCTCAAGTCAATTTAGGAGCTTCTTTAAAAGTAAATGGTCAATTAGAATTACCTCCTCAAAATAGGGCAAGTGTAAGTGCTATTATTGGTGGTAGAGTTCAGAGTGTTGCAGTTATTGAAGGTGATTATGTGAAAAAAGGCCAAGTGATTGCTCAGTTAAATAATCCTGAAATTATAAATATGCAAAGTGAATATCTGTCGGCAAAAAGTAATATTACTTTTTTAGAGAAAGATTTTCAACGAAAAAAAGAATTGTTAAAAGATGGCATCACTTCTCAAAAATCTTTTCAAGAAGCTGAAGCTAACTATTTTAAAGGAAAAGCTGATTTAAATTCCTCAAAAGCTACGTTACAGCTCATGGGTATTAATGTGGCAAAATTGGAACAAGGTGCAATTAGTTCATCAATACCTGTGATTGCTCCTATTAATGGTTATGTACAAAAAATTGAAATTAACATTGGAAAATCAGTTGGTCCAGAGCAAGAAATGTTCGAAATTATTGATAATGAATATTTACATTTAGGACTCAATGTTTTTGAAAAAGATATTGACAAAATTGAAGTTGGTCAAAAAATCACTTTTTCGTTAACAACCAGACCGGATAAAATTTATGAAGCTGAAATTTTCGCTTTAGGAAAGGCATTCGATATGGATACACGGTCAGTTAAAGTACACGCCAATATAGCCGATAAAAAAGAAGGTTTGTTAACGGGAATGTTTGTGGAAGCAAGAATTGCTACATCAAATAAAACAGTAAACGCAATACCCGATGAAGCTTTTATAAATGAAAAAGGATTGGATTATATTTTTATTCAAGTAGAAAAAGATGCAGATGATGTTGTATTAGAAAGAATACAAGTAACTAGAGGAATGTCAGATTTAGGTTTTTCAGAAGTTCTTTTTACTAAAAATCAACCTAAAAATTTAATCGTAGTTACCAAAGGAGCATACTATGTAAATTCAGAACTTAATAAAGGAGAATTTGGTGAGCACGATCATTAATAATTAAACTCTTTTAAAATGAAAGAAATAAAAGCGTTTTTCAAACCTATTAAATTAGAAATAGTAGTTGAAGCCCTTAAAGAAAATGGTTTTGAAAGTGTTACCTTATCAGAATGTGAAGGAATAGGAAGTTATAAAAGAGAAGATTCAGATGATGTAAAACAAAACCAGATATTTGAAATTCTGGCTGGTGAGGTTCCAATTGAAAAAGCTGTTCGTTCCTCTTAAAAAAACAATCTCAAACGAACGTATGCTGCAATACTATGAACGAAGCGATTGCTAAGGCTAACTGGAATGTTCATGTGGTTGAAGATGGGAATTTGATTACCGGACAAAACCCGGCTTCTTCCAATAAAGCAGCCGATAATTTATACGAGGCGCTTAAATAATTCCAAAGCACTTATTAAAAGCCTGTAGTCTTAAGGATTACAGGCTTTTTTTATTAAACTTTAAAGTACAGACATAAAATATCTAAAAACCAGCATTTGTTTTCAGAGATATTTTTTAACTTACAGCCTATAAAAAACACCAAGTATTTAATGAAAAAACGGCACGCAACCTGGCTCGAACTCTTTTTTGATTTAATCTTTGTTGTGGCTTTAGGAAAGGTGACCCATCTATTAGCCCTTACGCATAACAATCAATTAGATAGTGACACGTTTTTAACATTTACAATATTATTTTTTCCCTTTTGGTGGATTTGGGTGCTGCATACCTCATTTTCGAATAGGTTCGACAATGATAATCGCTTTCACAAGATTTTTACGCTTCTCTTAATGTTTCTCCTCATTATTTTATCAACTACGCTTAATTCTGGAATAGAAAATAATTATAAGTTTTTTTTACTGTTCTATGCCATAGCAAAAATCATTACTGCAGGTTTATATGTAATAGATATTCAAAAGATAGAAAGGCTGTCGATAAACAAAAGAATTATTTGGGCATTGGTCTTCGGAACTTTTATAGCTGCAGCCGGCGTATTCTTTACCTACCAAATAGCTACTGTATTGCTAAGCATTAGCATTTTATTCGAAATCATCATTATTCAGACTACGCTCAATTCCAGAACTTCAACTAAACCAGTAGATAAAGAACATTTAGTAGAACGCATAGGTTTATTGGCAATTGTTCTTTTAGGCGAGTCCATAATTTCTTTGTCATATGGCCTGACAAACGTTGATTGGACATTTCTAACTATCACCACAGGTATCGTAGGCTTTTCAATAATAGCGATGATATGGTGGATTTATTTCGGCTCGCTGGATTTATTAATTGAAAGTAAAAAAGATAAATATGGCACCGGGATTATTTATTCTCAGCTTTTAGTATATATGTCTTTTGCCTTACTTGCAAATACGATTAGACATGCCATATTGAACGATTTAAACTTGTTTGAATTTAGAATTATGGCAATCGCGGGAATGTTACTTTTATACATTGGTAAACAAACAGTATATGTAATAAATTTTCCTAAACACAGAAAATCCAGTCTTATTAACACATCGATAGTGCTATCTATCGCCGCGTTATCTTTACTTTTAGCTAAATCACAATACATACTTATGGGGATGGGTCTTTCTTTTGCTGTTTACATTATACTTAATTATAAAACACAGATGAAATTATACGGTAAAGTCAATTTTTGACAGTTTATTTGATACTTCAACTAACGTTAAAAAACCGGGAAATTAAGAACTGTGTAAAAATAACACCTCATAAAACTTAAGCATAAATAGGTAATTAACCGCCTAAAGTTGCTGAAATTCCATAAATCTCAAAAATTGAAATAATTTCTTCTATTTCAATTTTTGAAGGAGTTTTAAACACCTTAATATTAATCGGATTTCCTAATTTCAAATGCTTATTTTCCGCAATATTGTGATATGGAAGCAAGTTTACCACAACTCTGTTACCCTCTAAAGAGTTTATAAATTTTGCGGTTTCTTCAATATTATCTTTGGAAGTATTTACATCTTTAATTAGTGGAATTCTAAAAATAAGTTCACAATTTGTTTTTGACAATGCAACAATATTAGAAAGAATTTTCTCATTGTTTACTCCTGTAAACGCTTTATGCTTTTTAGAATCCATCACTTTTAAATCAATTAAAAAAAGTTCAGTATGCTTTGCGATTTCTAAAAGCGTATCTTGATTGGCAAAAGCTGTAGTATCTACAACTCTGTGATACATTCGATTTCCACATTCTTTTAACGCTTCCAATAAATAATTTGAATGCATTAAAGGCTCTCCTCCCGAAAAAGTAACACCTCCACCCGATTGGTCAAAGAAAATAGCTTCATTATCAATCTTTTTCATTAATTCAGAAATTGGAATTGTTGCACCTAACATTTCAAATGCTTTGGTTGGACAAACCTCAGCACATTTGCCACATAAATTACAAACATTGTAATCAGTAACAATCCCTTCAGAAGTCATTTTTAAAGCATCATTTGGGCAATTTTCAACACAACTTAAAGCACCAATGCACTTTTTTGCATTGTACATTTTCTGCACTTTTGGCGACATACTTTCTGGATTATGGCACCATTGACATAGTAAATTACAACCCTTAAAAAACACTGTTAAACGAATTCCCGGTCCGTCATTAATGGCAAATTTTTTAATATCAAAAATTAATCCTGTACTCATTTAAAATGATTCATTTTCAGTTCTATCAATAACTTCTTGTTGTAAATCGGCATTCATATCATTAAAATAATCGCTATAACCAGCCATACGCACCAATAAATCTTTATAATCTTCCGGATTTTCTTGAGCCGCAAGTAAAGTTGCAGTATCTACAATATTAAACTGTATATGATGGCCGCCCAATGCAAAGTAGCTTCTAACCAATTGCCCCAATTTTACAATATCTTCATCACGTTTTAACAAACTTGGCAAAAAACGTTGATTTAATAATGTTCCGCCCGACTTTACTTGATCTATTTTTGTTAACGATTTTATAACGGCGGAAGGTCCGTTAGTGTCACAACCGTGTGATGGTGAAGTTCCGTCAGAAATTGATTTGTACGCTAAACGCCCATTTGGTGTTGCACCCATTACTTTTCCAAAATACACATGGCAAGTAGTTGATAACATATTTATATGAAATGTTTCTCCTTTCGTATTTGGCTTTCCATCAATTGCGCTAAATAAATCATTATAAACACGCAAAGCAATAGCATCTGCATAATCGTCATCATTTCCATAGAAAGGCGTATTGTTAATAATGGTTTGGCGCATAATTTCTTCACCTTTAAAATTCTTTGAAATTGCACTTAAAAGTGCATCTATTGAAAAAGTTCTATCTTCAAAAACATGTTTTTTTAAGGTTGACAAACTATCGGCAACTGTTCCCAAACCAGTACACTGAATATAATTGGTGTTGTATCTTGGACCTCCATTGTAATAATCTTTTCCTTTGGTAATGCAATCCTCAATTACTACTGATAAAAATGTTGCAGGACTGTATTTTGCAAACATTCTATCTATATAATTACTTATGCGAATCAAGGTTTGAAATTATAGTAAAAAACAAGTTAATTAGTTGAAAAACAACCAATTAAACTTGTTTAAGTTATTGATTTTCAGTATCTTAGTAAT
>JGI1221J11331_1000782_pt1 | contig 10732 bp, 19 predicted proteins | sample LakVidmifraction_4_FD_11331 | JGI IMG/M metagenome (IMG submission 11331) | reverse complement strand
AGGAGAACACTATATGAAGTATGCAAAGTTAGAAGAACCAGTTTTTATTACAAGTTCAGAGTTGATCAACAGCAAGCACGGTTATGAGGTAGTAGAGATAAAGTTTAAAGGAATCAAGACCCAAACGATGTATAAGACTTGGGTTGACCCACAGTTTAACAATTGGAGCAATTGGGAACACATTATTGAGATTGCCAACAGCAAAGGAATTGTTTTGTCCAACCTAAAGTATAAAGACCGAGAAAAGTCAACCATTAATGCCGATAGTGAACCACGCATTGAATATGTGGTTACTATGGAAGAACTTAGTGAGGTGCTTAGTGACTATTGGCACAACGTGGATGCGTTTACGAGGATGTTTGGTAAATGACATGGTGGTATAAGGGTCTGCCCATGTTGGAAATGCCCCTGGACTGCATTGGCTTTGTCTACCTTATAACTGACCACAAGAACAATATGTTATACGTGGGCAAGAAGTTGGCCATCACCACGCGCAAACTGCCCCCACTTAAAGGTAAAAAGAACAAGCGCCACAAGCGAATAGACACCGACTGGCAAACCTATTGGGGAAGTAGTGACAAATTGACTGCACAACGTGTCTTAGACGGCGCACAGCACTTCTCTCGTGAAATACTGCACCTGTGTGCCAATAAAAATACTATGAGCTATTTGGAATGCAAGGAACAGTTTGATAGAAACGTATTAATGGATGACCAATATTACAATGGTATTATCCACTGTAGAGTAAGTGCAAGGGGATTAGATGGAATCATTTGACACAGATAAAGATGGCACTTGGAGCGAACAAGAATGGACGCTGTATAAGGCCAACCAAAAGCTAGAAAGTGAACTGCGTAAACAGCGCAAGCAGGGTTTGATGGCTTGGGCAGCACTGGTGGCCATGTTTATATTTACTGCCATGCTGTTTACTCCTTGGGTTACTATTGACCGTTTGGACAGTTTGGCCAGCATGAGTGACCTGTTCTATGTTGCGCAAGCGGGCATTGTGGGTGCCTATGTGGGTGTGAGCACTTGGATGAATGGCCGTTAAGGTTTGGTTACAATGTAACGTTCACCGTTAATAATGTATGTGGTAGACATGCTAGCACCACAAAAACTAGGGTAAGGTTGACGCTGGCATGGATCCTGCGCATCAAAGTATGCTGCACACCCGCTTAGACTTAACATGCTTATTACTAATATCAAGACTTTCATCGCCTATCTTCCTCATTATAAATTCGTGTAGTTGGGTATTGGTTAACACTTGTGACTTGCGCATTATGATGTCACGTTCTACTTCTTTATAACCCATTGGCACACGTTGCAAGTAAGCGTTAATTAATTTAATATTTTGTATCGTTAGCTTGGTCATATATGTTATACGTTGATAATACGGTTACGCGTCTATTACCACCCGGAGTAATATGCACTTGGACCCGTGTTACAGTGTCGCCACGACGGACTGTTTCAATCCAATCTGTGGGCCCATGCTTGATAAGGTCTATCAATTGTGCATTAGTAGTCATTTGGCATTCAACACGGTGTTGCCCATAAGCTGTTCATAGTTAATTAGAATCTTCTTTATGTTGTCTGCTTGGTTCTTGCGAAGGCCTTTTTGTATTATGGTCACGCTGCATTGCTGGTGTTTATAGATACTTTGGTATAGCATACTGGGTTTCAGGTCTTGTTCAACAACCCGAATTGCCTGTAGGATTAGGTCTAGGCAGGTGCGTTGGTCGTCACGTGCTGTAAATGCAACGCCGTCAGGAGTGCTAATCTTTGCTACTGTATAACTCATTATGGTCATCCTCTTGTCTGTCAAGTAGTAGTTGCAGGTGGTATGTTAGTTCTGCACCTGCATGCATTTGTTCTAACCATGCCACGCTAGATTCAAGAAACGTGCGTTGGATTGTAAATGGAATTGTGGTATCTAGTATGCGGTTGATTAACTTTAGATTGCCCATTTGCTTGTCTCTTGCTTAGTGTATTTAGTAATTNTAATAANTATAGCATCTCTAAATTGATTGTCAACCCCTAATAGGCCTGCGGGTATTTAACATTAACGATAAATAACTGTAACAAAGTGAGATCGACAGATGAACGAATATAGATTGAAGTATGTGCCAAAACCAGTAACCAACCGTGTGCGCAAGGATCCTGAAAAGTATGTGGCAGGAGCAGACCCAATTAGACGTGACAAGCGATACGCTTGGCTTAAACACAGAGCACAGTGCAAGTATAGACAGGAACCATATGCACTAAGTTGGGAAGACTGGCTGAACATTTGGCCTGATGATCTGTTTGTTCAACGTGGTCGCAGCAAGACCAGTTTGTGTCTCATGCGAGTAAATATGTTTGGCGATTGGAGTGTGGACAACACAGTGGTTGCCACTAGACTAAGTCAACTTAAACGTAATGGAGAATATCGACGTGGATAATGATTTTGACCCCTACCATGAACTTGTTACCAATAGAGAAGCTATCATAAGATTGGAGTCAAGGGTTAACGATCTAATAACGCTTAATGTTGGACAAAGTAAAATCCTACAAGAAACTGCCCAAGCATATCAAGGCATTGCAAGTCAAGTGTTTACCAACACACGCAGCACAATAGAACTGCGCAACAGTTTAGCCTTGGCCCAAAGTAGAATAGCAGCGTTGGAAGCATGTTTGGGAAACGCTAAGTGAAGTTAAGTAAGTGTCAGCGCATTGTTGCTGATGACCCCGCGCGTTTCAAGGTGGTCTGTGCGGGCAGACGCTTTGGCAAGACCTATTTGGCCATGCGCGAAATATGTTATCGTGCCAAGGAACCAGACCAAAACATATATTTTATTACCACCACATACAGAAGTGCCAAAGACCTAATGTGGAAGATACTCAAGCGCAAGCTTATAAAGCTGCGATGGGTCAAGAAGATTAACGAAAGTGAACTTACACTGTTATTGAAGAATGGCACCACCATAAGTTTAAAGGGCAGTGAAGACCCAGACAAACTACGTGGTGTTAGTCTCAGCTATGTGGTCATTGACGAAGCGGCTGAATGCAAGCTGCAACTGTTGTGGGGAGAAGTGATACGTCCAGCACTTGCGGATCAACAAGGTGGTGCACTGTTTATTGGCACACCCAAAGGCAGAAGCAACTACTTTTATGACCTTTATATTAAAGCCAACAAGTCAAAAGGCTGGGCCAACTTTACCTACACCACATTGGATGGTGGCTTTGTAAGTGCAAGCGAGATTGAAGCAGCACGTGAAGACCTAACTGAAAGCCAGTTCCGTCAAGAGTTTCTAGCATCATTTGAAACAACTGACAGTCAAGTTGCATGGGAATTCAAACATGAACTGCACGTTAGACCAGCACTTATGGATTACAACACCAGCATGATACATGTGGGAATGGACTTCAACGTAAATCCAATCACGGCAGCTATCCTTATAAAGGGTGAGAACGATGTGTTGACCTGCATTGACGAAATAAGAATATATGGCAGCAACACTGACGAAATGTGTGATGAGATCAAGGCACGTTATCCAAAAAGCAAGGTGTTTGTATATCCTGACCCTAGTGGCAGTCGCAAGCAAACCAGCAGTGGTGGCAACAGTGACCACAAGATACTTGAGAATGCTGGCTTTATTGTTAAAGCACCACGCAAGCACGACCCAGTAAGAGACAGAATAAATGCGTTCAACGCTAGACTGATGAATGCCAATAAACAAGTCAGACTGTTTATTACAACTAACTGTAAATACACCATTGAGTGTTTGGACAAGCATAGCTTCAAGCCAGGCACGACTATTCCTGACAAAGATACAGGATTTGACCATATGTTTGATGCTATCAGTTATGCCGTTGCATATTTGTATCCAATCAAGCGTATTGCTACAGTGCCAACGCAACCACAACGATGGGGTATGGCAATTGCATAATACTATAAATACAGCATCAATAATTACTAGGAATCATAAGATATGAGTATCAGCAACAGGCTAGATAGAGAAATTAACAAGGCGTTGGGAGGCAATGAGCTCTACTCAGATCTTGAACCCGAATGGAAATACTTTTACGAAAGTTATCTTGGGGGTGAGGACTACAGAGAAGCTGGTCACCTTGTGCGCTACCAAAATGAAACGGACAAAGAATACCTTGCCAGACTGCATGCAACCCCACTTGAGAACCATTGTGCCAGCGTGATCTCTGTGTATAACAGTTTTATGTTTAGACAAGATCCCACGCGTGAACTGGGTAACATGACCAGCTTGCCCATTATGGATGACATCCTAGAAGATGCAGACCTTGATGGACGCAGCTTTAACCAGTTTATGAGTGATGTCAATGTATGGACCAGCGTATTTGGTCACGCTTGGGTCATTGTGGCACAGCCCAATGTGGAAGCGGTGACACGCGCACAACAGTTGGAAATGGGTGTTCGTCCATACCTCAACATGTTAACCCCACTAAGCGTAATAGATTGGCGTTTTGAACGTGACCTAGTTGGACGCTACAAACTCAGCTATTTCAAATACATTGAAGACATCAACGGTGATAATGTCACAGTTAAAGAATGGTATCCGGACTCAATAATTACACAGATATATGACAGCAAGTCACAATACATGGGACAGCCTATTGTAGAAGAAAACCAATTGGGTGTTATTCCAGCTGTGGTAATCTACAACCAACGCACAGGATTCCGTGGTGTTGGCAAGAGTGACATTGCAGACATTGCTGACCTACAACGTTTTATCTACAATGCCACAAGTGAAGTGGACCAAAGCATCCGCCTTAACACTCACCCAAGCCTTGTTAAGACTGTGAACACACAAGCTGGTATTGGTGCAGGCAGTTTGATCAACGTAACCGAAGCTGTGAACACACAAGCTGGTATTGGTGCAGGCAGTTTGATCAACGTAACCGAAGACATGGATCCCGCACTTAAACCTTACCTGTTGGAATACAATGGTGCCAGCGTGACCAGCATATATGAAGCAATTGCGCACGCCATTAGTGCAATTGACAAGATGGCCAACACAGGTGCTGTTCGTGCAACAGAAAGCAAAACCATAAGTGGTGTGGCCATGGAAACAGAATTCCAATTGCTAAATAGTAAGTTGTCTAGCAAGGCACGCGCTATGGAACTAGGCGAAGAGAACATTTGGCAATTTATTGCAATGTATATGGACCGTAAGTGGGATGGTGCAATTACATATCCTAACAGCTTTAACATCCGTGACACCAGCAGCGAAATAGCACAATTGAAAACTGCAAAGGAAAGCGCAACAGACCCACTGCTGCTACGTGAGATTGACAAGCAAATAGCCAACTGGTTAGACCTTGACGACTATGTGCAAGAAGAAGTTTATGAAATACACGTAATGGTAGATCCTGTTACAGGTGAAACCCAAATAGTAACCACTCCCGCCCAACATATGGAACTAGACAGTATGGGTTGGATTAAACGAGAAGAATAATATGCCAGCTCACAAGAAGAAGCCTAAACCTAAAGGTAAATGACACAGGTTAGAATAATTACACAAGGAGATGCTTATGCCCTATGACAAGAAAAAGAAAAAGCCTAAACCTAAAGGTAAATGACACTATTTAGGAAGATTGATAAATAAGCGTATAACAGTTGAAAGGTTTAACTGTAGATCTACAAATTATAATTTACAACTACTCTTCGGAGGCGAGGTTAAACAATGGACCATAATGATAACTCATTGGTGAATGAAGGCGCAACTGGTGCGCCAGGTGACACATCTGAAAACCAGGCAGCAGCAGAAACAAAAGAAGCGAAAACTTATACCCAAGTAGAAGTAGACAATATGATGGGCAGGATGCGAGGCAGCCTAGAAAACAAATTGTTGAAGCCATACGAAGGACTAGGTGATCCAGAATCATTACGTGCTCTTAAGACGGCCGCAGAAGACCGCGAGACCAAAGAACAGATCAAGCGTGGTGAATTTGAAAAGACTCTTAAGGATCTTGCTGACAAAAAAGATAGTGAAATATCCAAGCGTGACAACGTGATTAGAGAATATAAGGTCAACACACCCTTGTTAAATGCTGCTGCCAGCAACAAAGCAGTGGCACCCGAACAAGTGCGTTCCTTACTTGCTAACCAAGTTAGACTAGGTGAAAGTGGTGATTTAGAAGTAATTGACTCAAGCGGCGCCGTCCGTTATGACGAAAGTGGCAACCCATTCGGTGTTGACAACCTAGTTAGAGAGTTCATTGATGCAAACCCGCACTTTGGGTCTGCTACACCTTCTACTACCAACACTAAAAGTAACACCGGTCAGAATCTGGGTGGCAAGCTAGACGTTACCAAATTGGATATGAGCAATCCAGAACACAGAAAAGCCTATGCAGAATACCGAAAGTCTGCAGGCATAAATTAATATAACCAATGAGGAGCCTATATCATGGCCGGATCAACAACTACAAGTTTATCGGATCTGCTTCCGCAAATCGTAGCAGAAGCACTATTTCAAGCTAACGAACAGTCTATCATGCGTGGACTAGTTCGCAATTATCCATTGGGCGCAGGCGCTGGTAAAACCATCACTGTTCCTGTTTACCCAAACCAATCAGCGTCTACCCTTACTGAAGGGTCAGAACTGAGCAACGACACTGTGTCAACTTCCAGCGCTATTCTTACTGTAGAAACAGTTGGTAAGCGCACACTGTTGACTGACCTTGTTCGCGCAAGTTCTACTTCAAACGTGGTTGCAGACATTGGTCGACTGTTTGGTGAAGCTATTGCACGTAAAATGGACCAGGACCTTATGGCTCTGTTCAAGAACTTTACAACTGGTGCAGGCGATGCAACTACTGCACTAACTGCTGCTACTATTGCACAGGCCATTGCACGTCTGCGTGCCAAAGGCGTTCCGGGCGAAATGCTTAGCTGTGTTGTTCACCCTTTCGTTGCTTATGACATGAAAGCTGATCTAACCAACACCTTTGCTAACCCAGCTGGCGGTATTATCCAGAACATTGCTATGCAAACTGGCTATGTAGGTTCATTGTTTGGTGTTCCAATTTACGAGTCAAGCAACATGGTTGCTGATGCAAGTGAAGTTGGTGATTACACTGGCGCTGTGTTCCACAGAGATGCTATGGGTATTGCTATGATCGGCGACATCATGATCGAAACTGAGCGTAAAGCTAGTTTTGTTGGTGACGACCTTGTGGCCAGCGCACACTACGGTGTGGGTATCCTGCAAGACGACCGTGGTGTTAAGATCACTGCTGACAGCTCACTAGTAAGCGTATAAGGACTGGATATGGCTTTTATTACACAGGACGACACTATTATATCTTTTGCTGAGGCGGATGACGTCTTATCAAGAGACCAAAGACTGTTCGACAGTAATGAAGGCTTGTCAGACGAGATAGTTGAAGAGGCATTAATCCGCGGCACCGAACGTTTAATGAATAAGTTTCGTTCGACGGACTGGTGGAGAAATTATTACATCGAAAGAGGTATTAGTGGATCCATCAGAACCGCCGCAGACATTCCTGCGCTTGATATCAATCGTATCAAGGATAGATACAACGATTTTACCGATCTATGTGTCTATTTTACCTTGGGGGAATACATCCTTCCCCAAGTTGCTACTTTCACAGAAGACGACAGCGAGCGTGCCAAGATGAGTTACTATGCCTCCAAGGCAAATGAACTTTTTGAGGAGCTGGTTAGAGTTGGTGATTGGTATGATTTTGATCAGGACGGCATAGTCGAATCANAAGAGAAACAGCCAGGAAACTACGACAGCCTTAAGAGGGTTAGATAATGAGACAACAGCTTATTAATGCAATCAAAGCATTAGGACTCAGCGGTTACGGTGTAACTGAAGAGTTACCGTTTGATGAAAGCGGCGGCTCTGTCTATATCAAAAACCCCAAGCGCATCTACATTGATAATCAACAAGTAACTAAACTGCCATTATTTTTAACACTTAATGGTGGAAGTAGAGCGCAAAACACAACTACAATCGTCACAGTTTTTATTGCAGTTGACGCAAAGAACAAGCCAGCTAATTACGATGACACCATAAGCAAATTGGTAGCAGTTAAAGATGAGGTAGACTTCCCCGGAAGTAACAGCCGCACAGTATCTGTTGCAACCGGCTATGAAGGTGATCTATTGATTAGTGAACTAGAATACGAATTCATTAGGATAACATAAGGAAACTACCATGTCTAAATATATTTACCCAGCGCCAGGTAACGCTACCGCACAAGTCACGCTTAACCTAAAAGTTGGCACTGACAGTGAAGGACTAGATTTACCCGCGCTACAAGACGTAACAGTAAACGCAGCAAACGATGTGTTTACTTGGACACAGCTAGATGCTGCTAGTAAGAATCAGGTTGCCACAACTGCAACCAACAGCTTGGGAATGAACATTGTTCTTGACCAAACTGCATTCTTTGGTGACAGCAGTGCAACATCCGAAGACGCGCAAACAGCCGGCGTATTTGGACTGTCCAACCAAAAGCAATTGGTCACATTTGAATTGTTTATGGGCTTAGAAAGTGACGGCAGTCCAGGTAAGACTCTTACTGGTCAAGGCTATATCACAGGCCTAGCACCCACAGTAAGTGCTGATAGTCCAGTTTGGGTCAGCCCAATTACTATCACAATTACAGGTGACTACGTTGTATCGTAATTGGTGACAAGATCAAGGGGAGCTTAGGTTCCCCTTTCTTGTGATTATATAAATACATAGATGGACATAAGGAACAATGAATGTCAGATATAATGGATCACAAAACAGATAAAGAGCTGTTACAAAGCGCCCTAGCTGAAGTAGCAAAAGCAAATAACGAGATCAACTGCGCCACCGCAGATATTAAGAAGAGCAAAAGCAGATTAAACTTCTTAATAGTATTGGTCAATAAATTGATAGAAAGACAAAAGGATTAAAAGATGAAACTCCAACAACTCGCAACAAAACCACAACTAACTAAAATTGTCATTGATGACCCTAAGATTGTAGAAGCATACGGCGAGAGCCTTGAATACTACATTTGGGATCGTCAAGACATGGAAACTTTCATGAGGTTGGCCAGTCTTGAAGAAGGCAACAACTTTGGTGAACTATCCAAAATTGTCCAACTAATGGTATTGGACGAGAAAGGCACCCCTATTATCTCAAAAGATAATCAACTACCAATTGACGTAATGATCAAGGTAGTGGAGGCCACAGTGAAAAGCTTGGGAAACACAGTAACCCAGACTTTACAAGCATAAGCGGACCAACAAACGCTTGGCTTACATTGGACTTGGTTGCAAAGAGATATGGATGTCTCCCAAGTTCAGTGTTAAAGGATGGGGATAGTATAGATGTAAAGTGCGCGGATCTTGCTTTAAGATACGAACACTATATGAATGAAAAGATGAGAGAAGAAGAAGGCGGCCAAAAGTCAGTTGAACCAAGCCCAACAGAAATGCAGGCAATGATTGACTCGGTCCGAAACAAGAGGCACAAGGATGAAGGCTCGACTTAGATTACGCACCAGCAGAATAGCACCTAATATTAAACGCAAGACCAAAGGATTAGATCGTATCCCCAAACTTGCGCACGATAAGTTTGTTAGCGAAACTCCTATTGATACTGGTAATGCTCGTCGTCGAACAAGACTTCAAGGCACTACTATAAAAGCAAATTACGATTACGCAGTTCCTCTTGATCAAGGTAGTAGTAAACAAGCGCGTCTGGGCATGTCGCGTCCTACTATAAAGTTCATCAAAGCCGAAATTGCTAGGATCTTAGGAAGATAATATGGCCAGAATACGAGATAGATACGACTTAGATATAGACACATCGGATGCCAGCCGGTCACTTACTGCTATTAGAACAGCATTGGGTGCACTAGCTGGTGCCTTTGCCATAAGTGAAATTGCAGACTTTACAAGAGATATTGTTGCTGCAACAACTGAATATGAACGCTATCAAACTATTCTGACCACATCGCTTGGCAGCCAACGTGCAGCCAACGCAGCCCTAGCAGATCTTAAAGTAATTGCACGTAGCATCCCCCAAGACCTTCAAGACCTTACTGACGCCTTTATTGTTCTTAATCGAAATGGTATTGACACCAGCGCAGATAACCTAAAGGCATTTGCTAACATTGCAGTGGCAAGCGGAAAAAGTCTTGAACAGCTAGGCGAAGCCTTAGGTGATGCATTCCGTAATGAATTCGAAAGACTTAAAGAATTTGGTATTAACGTAAGCAGAGAAGGTGACAAGCTGGTTGCCAGTATTGGCGGCGACATTGTAGCAATTTCAGACAGCAGCAAAGATCTTGTTGAACAACTAACCGAACTAGGTAACACCAGGTTCAGTGGCGCAAGCGAAGCAAATGCCAAAACACTAAGTCAAAGTCTAAGTAACCTAAGAGGATCTGTATTTGAAGTAAGTGTGGCATTTGGTCAAGGCCTAACTCCCGCACTTAAACAAATTGCCGATGACATGAATGAAGTGTTGTTGGCCAATGAAGAACTTGCTAGAAGTTTGGGTGGCGATACAGGCGACGCCATACTAAGTTTGTCCGAAAGTATTAAAACAGTTACAGAGTTTATTTCCGACTTCAGAGTGCTACTTATTGCGCTGGCGTCAACAGCTTTAATTCCTTATATAAGAGGAATAGCTATTTCCATCCGTCTTGTAATTATAGCACTTCTTACTTCCGTTGCTCCTCTTAGAGCATTTGGGGTGTTGCT
>JGI1221J11331_1000781_pt1 | contig 10732 bp, 7 predicted proteins | sample LakVidmifraction_4_FD_11331 | JGI IMG/M metagenome (IMG submission 11331) | reverse complement strand
AATTCAATACTGTTTAACCTTCATCCTTTTTTTATGCCCAATTAATAACTGCCGGTATTGAACTTAACAAAACTAATTATTCAAATGAAAAAAATAGGATTTTTAAGGGATAATTCCCAAAAGTTGTGTGTGAATTGAAAAAAAATCATTTTAGCGCATAAAAAAAGCCCTAATTTCTTAGGGCTATTCTTCTTTGCAATTATGCGGTCTGGACGAGACTCGAACTCGCGACCCTCTGCGTGACAGGCAGATATTCTAACCAACTGAACTACCAGACCGTTGCTCTATTGCGATGGCAAATATACAGTAGTTTTTACATTACACAAACCTTTTTTAGAAATTTATTTCGCCTTGTTTTTTGAGGTTAGGCAAAATTTTGTCTTTCAACCAAGTAGGTGGTTAAAATCTTTTCAAAATTCTCTTCAATGTCCGCCTGAACGTACTTAATTCGATATTTCGAGCACTGTAATTTTAGTTCTCCAAAGTAATTTTTAACCGCTTTTTGGTAGGAATCCTTAAAATTATCGGCATAAAGATCTATATGTGAACCGGATTCTACATCTGTAAAACGTTTTGGGGCATTGTCAAAGTCAAAATTCAGCTCTTTCTCCTTATCAATTACGTGAAAAAGAACAACTTCATGCTTATTATATTTTAAATGCTTCAGGGCTTCAAACAACTCTTTTTCATCTTTGTCTTCCTGGAACATATCGGTAAAAATGAAGATCAGGGACCTTCGTTTTAATTTTTCGGCGATCTGATGTAAATAAGTATAACTGTCGGTTTTCCTGTTTTTAACGGGATTTGAGACCACACGATCCAATTCGTTTAAAAGCATCCGGTGGTGGCGCTCACTGCCCTTCTCGGGCGCATAATACTCGTAGATGTCACTATAGACGCTTAAGCCTATCGCATCGCGCTGTTTTTTCAAAATCTGCATCAAAGAAGCTGCTGCCAATACCGAAAATCCTATTTTGTTAAGGGAATCTCTCTTAAACTGTTTCATCGGGGGATAATGCATGGAGGCCGAATTATCTAGTATCAAATGGCAACGCAAATTGGTTTCTTCCTCGTACCGCTTGGTGTAAAATTTATCGGTTTTAGCGTATAATTTCCAATCGATGTGCTTGATGCTTTCCCCGTTATTGTAGATCTTATGTTCGGCAAATTCTGCCGAAAATCCGTGGAACGGGCTTTTGTGCATTCCGGAAATAAAGCCTTCCACCACTTGTTTGGCCAGGAGTTCCAGATTGGTGAACCCACCCTGTTTATGTACTTCCTGCTGTAAATCCATTTAAAGCCCCCCTTTTCTTAACCTCCCCCCGTAAAAGAAGATTGTTTTTATTTTTAACTAAGATAAAACTTCTAAAACAAAAAAGGTCCGACAATTTTGCCGGACCTTCTAAATATTTATTTATTTTATCTTTTTACAAAAGAGCATCCAATGCTTCAGCATAGGTAGCTTTAGGAGCAACTCCTACCTGACGTCCTACTACTTCTCCGTTTTGAAAGATCAAAACGGTAGGAATATTCCGGACTCCGTATTTTGCAGCAAATTCCTGGTTGGCATCAACATCCAATTTTCCAACAACCGCTTTTCCTTCATAATCTTTACCGATATCTTCTATAATTGGTCCAACCATTCTACAAGGTCCACACCAAGCCGCCCAGAAATCAACCATTACAGGTTTATCGCTTTTTAGTACGGTCTGTTCAAAATTAGCATCTGTTATCTCTAAAGCCATAATATTTGTTTTTTCTTATCAATTAATATGTAAAAATAGTCAATTATTCTGCTAAACCTTACAGCAAAAGTATTAGATTTTGTTATCTGCGTATCAGACAGGGCTATTTGAGGCATATGCCTGACATTTTTGGCGGGTCCTTCGCTGCGCTCCGGCCGGGCTTTCCGCGCTACCTGCCTGCCTGCAGGCCAGCAGGGTAGCTTGCTGCAATCCCTACCCGAATTCCAATTCAAATATAAGATTTTCTTAAAGAAGGAACGAATTTTTAGTTCAGTTTATAAAGCACCCCGGCACCCTCCAGCGCATCCAGTAATTCCTGGGAAATTTTAACCTTTTGTTTTCTGCTGGTCATATTTAACTTCACCATATCCTTCATCTCATATACTATAAAATGCAACATATGGTCACCGCGGTGTGCCCTGATAATCTCTTTTAAGGAATCTATTTTTTCTTCATTCAGTTCATTTATATCAAGTTGGAGCGTAAGTTTCCTGGCATACATATCCATTACATCATGCAATAACTGAAAGTTGTTGAATTGTAGCCGGGGTTCGCTTTTAGCTCCGGTTTCCTTATTGGTCCAACCCTCTTTTACAAAGGCTTTTATAAAAACAAAAGCATTGGGTACCATAAAATGCTGATATCGTAAATATTCTTCCCCAAAAATTCTGAATTCATAAGAATCCCAATAATCTTCAACCGTAAAAGAAGCCCAGCCTTTCCCCATTTTTGAGGTGCGGTGTTGCACTTCTGAAACTACTCCCCCAAAGGAAAGTTCCCGGTTTATAAAACCTTCTAAATTTTTAAAATCTGAAACTTTTGAATTTGAAAAATAATTCATTTCAGCTTTAAAATCATCTAAGGGATGGCCGGAAATATAGATTCCCACCACCTCTTTTTCCCGTTTCAGTTTTTCCATGGTCCCCCATTCTTCACAAGGCGGCATCATGGGTTCCTCGATTTGCACATCACTGGCTTCCCCAAACAGGCTCACCTGGGCCGAATTTTCACTGTCCTGGAATTTTGCCGCATATTTTATCACCTTTTCCAAAAAAGTGACCCCATCGCCTTCATCTTTGAAATATTGGGCGCGATGATTTCCAAAACCATCAAAACCTCCTGCCAGGGCAAGATTTTCCAATGCTTTTTTATTGGCTCCACGCAAATCTATGCGCTTGGCCATATCAAAAATAGATTTGTATGCTCCTTTTTCGGTTTTCCTGTTTTCAGCGATGGTTGCAACTGCTCCGGATCCTACTCCTTTTACTGCGCCCATTCCAAAGCGAACTGCATTTTCTTTGTTTACAGAAAATTTATAATAGGATTCATTTACATCGGGGCCCAAAACGGTTAATTTCATCCGCTTGCATTCCTCCATGAAAAAGGTGACCTGCTTGATATCACTCATATTGTTGGAAAGCACCGCCGCCATATATTCCGCCGGATAATGGGCCTTTAAGTAGGCAGTCTGGTACGCGATCCAGGCATAACAGGTTGAATGCGATTTATTGAAGGCATAAGCTGCAAAAGCTTCCCAGTCTTTCCATACCTTTTCCAGTATTTCCCTGGAATGTCCTTTGGCTTCCCCTCCGTTTAAAAATTTGGGTTTTAGTTGTTCCAGCAAGGCAAAACTCTTTTTCCCCATAGCTTTTCGCAGAACATCGGCTTCACCTTTGGAGAATCCTGCGAGCTTTTGGGAAAGCAACATCACCTGCTCCTGGTACACGGTAATTCCGTAGGTTTCTTTCAGATATTCTTCCATATCTGCCAGGTCATAGGCTATTTCTTCCCTTCCGTGCTTTCGGGCAATAAAACTCGGGATATATTCCATTGGTCCCGGCCTGTAAAGGGCGTTCATCGCAATTAAATCGTCAAAAACGGAAGGTTTTAAATCCTTTAAATGCTTTTGCATTCCGGGCGATTCATATTGAAATATCCCCACGGTTTCTCCCAGTTGGAACAATTCGTAAGTTTTCTCATCATCCAGGGGAAAACTGTCCGGATCCAGATCTATATCATGTCTGCCTTTTACAATTTTTACCGTGTCCTTTATAAGGGTCAATGTTTTCAGGCCCAAAAAGTCCATTTTTAACAAGCCTGCACTTTCCACCACCGAGTTGTCAAACTGGGTGACATACAAGTCTGAATCTTTCGCCAAGGCTACCGGCACAAAATTGGTGATATCACTTGGGGTGATTATAACCCCACAGGCGTGAATCCCAATATTCCTGACAGTTCCCTCAAGGATCCTTGCCTGGTTTATGGTTTGGGCCTCCAGATCTTCTCCATCAGCTATATTTAAAAGCTGATTTACTTTATCTAAATCTTCACTTCGGAAACTTTTCTTCAATTCCTTCTCAGTCAGCCCGAAGATTTTGCTCAATTTTCCCATTGTAGGGATCAATTTCGAAATCCTGTCGGCTTCATTTAAAGGCAGATCCAAAACCCGGGCGGTATCGCGAATAGCCGATTTTGCAGCCATCGTTCCATAAGTGATAATTTGCGCAACCTGGTTTGAACCGTATTTCTTGATCACATAATCCATTACCCGACTTCGGCCTTCGTCGTCAAAATCAATATCTATATCGGGCATACTTACCCTGTCCGGATTTAAAAACCTCTCAAAAAGCAGATCGTATTTAATTGGGTCGATATTGGTGATCCAAAGGCAATATGCCACTGCACTTCCCGCCGCCGAACCACGTCCGGGACCTACCGAAACATCCATTCCACGGGCCGCCCTAATAAAATCTTCTACAATAAGAAAATACCCGGGATATCCTGTGTTTTCTATTACCGAAAGTTCAAAATCCAGCCTTGCCTTAATGTCTTCTGATAAATCCCCATATCGTTTTTTGGCTCCTTGAAAAGTCAGGTGTTTTAAATAGGCGTTTTCCCCGCGTTTTCCTCCGTCTGCTTTATCTTCTTCAACAAAAAATTCCTCAGGAATATCAAATGCCGGCAACAGCACTTCCCTTGCAAGTTCATAAGGTTCAATTTTATCTACAACTTCCTGAATATTTGAAATAGCCTCGGGCAAATCCTTAAACAAGGATTTCATCTCCTCGTCAGATTTGAAATAATATTCGTTATTGGGCAATCCATATCTGTAACCGCGTCCCCGTCCTATTGGTGTGGCCTGCTTCTCACCTTCTTTTACGCAAAGTAAAATATCATGCGCGTTAGAATCTTGTCGCTCACAATAATAGGTGTTATTGGTAGCAACCAATTTCACCTCGTGTTTTTTAGCGAATTCCACCAAAACAGTGTTCACACGGCTTTCTTCCTCCTGGTTGTGCCGCATCAACTCTATATATAGATCGGCACCAAAAGTTTCCTTCCACCAGAGCAAAGCTTCTTCGGCCTGATTTTCCCCAACATTTAAAATTTTCCCCGGAACCTCTCCGTTTAAATTTCCGGTTAATATTATTAGATCTTCCTTATATTTTTTGATGACTTCCCTGTCTATCCTCGGCAGATAATAAAATCCTTCGGTATAGGCCAGGGAAGCCATTTTAGCCAAATTGTGATATCCGTTTTTATTCTTGGCCAGGATCACGATTTGATACCCGTTGTCTTTTCTGGTTTTGTCGTGGTGATCCTCACAAACAAAAAATTCGCAACCCACAATAGCCTTTAGGTCCTTTGCGTTGCCGGCTCATTATTGGCAATCGAAGCTTCGTTTTTTGCTTTAACAGATCGGTTAAAGTTCCCAACTTCTTTTACAAAATGAAAGGCGCCCATCATATTTCCGTGATCGGTGATGGCAACAGCAGGCATATTTTCTTTGCCTGCGGCTTCCACCAAAGCGGCAACACTCATAGTAGACTGCAAAATGGAGAACTGGGAATGGTTATGAAGGTGGGAAAACCTAACCTCATCAAGTTTTTCTAAATTTTCCTGAATTTCTTCAGTGGAAATTTTCTCCGGTTCCTGCTGCTTCTGAAATTTTTTCCTGATCTCTTCTGAAGCTTTTTTAAGATTGATATGTTTTAAACCTATCAACTTCAGCGGCTTCGGATTTGCTTCAGAAAAATTTTCAAAATAAGATGCGGGAACATCCAGTTGCTCTTTGGTAAAAAATTCTTTTCTGATCAGTTCTAAAAAACAACGCGTGGTTGCCTCTACATCGGCAGTGGCATTGTGCGCTTCGGCAAAAGCTTCAGAAAATAATTCCCGGTGAAGTTCCGCCAGGGTAGGCAATTTAAATTTTCCGTAACGCCCTCCCGGCAACTGGCATAATTTCGCTGTATTTTCTGTACAGGTATCCAAAAAAGGAAATTTTTCCAAAGGATTTTTAAAACCTCCCCTTAGGAATTCGGCACCCATAATATTCACATCAAAACCCACATTCTGGCCAACTATAAATTTGGCTTTTCCCAGCGCGATTTGAAATTTTTCCAGCATTTCCATCAATGAAATCCCATCTTCCTCCGCCAACTCTGTTGAAATTCCGTGGATCTTTTCGGCATCAAAAGGAATATTAAAACCCGTTGGTTTCACTAAATAGTCCTGATTTTCAACAAGGTTCCCCATCTCATCATGCAACTGCCAGGCAATCTGTATGCAGCGTGGCCAGTTATCAAAATCGGTGAGAGGGGCTTTCCAGTTTTTAGGTAAGCCGGTGGTTTCAGTATCAAAAATCAAATACATTCTTTACGGAATTTTTTTATGCTGCTGATAATCAATGATTAGCAACAGCATTATGGAGTGTGAACTATCGGTTAAAAATAAGGAAATTTACAGGTAGTTCTATGATATCTAAGAAGGTTTTATCAACTTATTTTTTTAATNAAAAACTTCAGAAAGATCCTTTCATAATTCTGATAAAAAAAGCATTGACCGGCAAAAAATTATAACTTAAGATTTACTTTCCTGAAAAGATGTTACCTTATTAAGGGCAGCCGCTTGGGAATTGCGTTGTCTAAGAACCTCTTTGAAAAAGCAAAAATACCAATAAAGCCTTTAAAATCATAATTGTAAAATTTTGAGGTCATAGATTACTTCATTTAATAACAAAGATTTAAATCGGGCTAAATTTTTTCTCAATTCGCAAGCTTCCTTAATTCTTAAACCTGAGGATCCCGCTGTTTAAAGGAAATTAGCATCCTATTTTTTATACTTATCTTTAATTCAGAAAATTATGCTCTGAATAAATAAATATGGTATCTTTGCAGACTTATTAATAATTGAGGTCGAGAACCTCGCAAATTAATTTATATGCCTGTAAAAATTAGATTACAAAGAAAAGGTAAAAAAGGGAAACCTTTTTACTGGATTATCGCCGCAGATGTACGTGCAGCAAGAGATGGTAAATACCTTGAGAAATTAGGGATTTACAATCCAAACACCAATCCCGCTACTATCGAATTAGATGTTGATGGAACTGTGACTTGGTTACAAAACGGAGCACAACCAACTGATACTGCCCGTGCAATCCTTTCTTACAAAGGTGTTCTTATCAAAAACCATCTTGCAGGTGGTGTGAGAAAAGGAGCTATTACCGAAGAACAAGCTGCGGAAAAATTCCAAGCCTGGGTAGACGAAAAAGAAGGAAGAGTAACTGCTAAAAAAGATACTTTGGCCAAAGCCGGAGATGCTACCAAGCAAAAATCTTTTGAAGCTGAAAAAGAAGCAAATGCCAAACGTGAAGCCGCTGCTGCTGAAGTTGTAGCTGCTGCTGATGCTGCTGCCGCTCAAGTTGTTGCCGATAAGGAAGCTGCTGCCGCTAAAGTTATTGCTGATAAAGAAGCTGCTGCCGAAGCTGCTAAAGCACCAAAAGAAGAAGCTGCTGCTGAAGAAACTGAAGCAAAACCTGCTGAAGAAACTGACACAGAAGACAAAAAAGAAGCTTAATTAACTATACCAGCGATGCTTAAACAGGATTGTTTCTATTTAGGGAAAATCGTTAGTCAATTTAGTTTCAAGGGCGAGTTATTGATTAAACTCGATACCGATGAGCCCGAAGCTTACACAGAAATGGAATCAGTTTTCGTTGACATCAACGAAAATCTGGTTCCATTTTTTATTGTCAAAAGTTCCCTCCACCGCAGCACCCTGCTCAGGGTGAGATTTGAGGATATAGACTCTGCAGAGGAAGCTGATGAAATTATGAAATGTGACGTCTACCTTCCGCTCACAATGCTTCCCGAACTTGAGGGCGATAAATTTTATTTTCACGAAATTATAGGTTTTACGGTAGAAGATATCAATTACGGCAACATNGGAAAAGTTGTTTCTATAAACGATAGCACCGCACAGGCCCTGTTTGAAATTGAAAAAGNCGACAAACAGATCCTTATCCCCATGAACGATGAGTTTATTGACAAACTGGATAAGAAAAATAAAATTATTTACTTAAAAACTCCTGAAGGACTTATTGATCTTTACCTGTAAATAAATTCTCAAATCTCACTACTCACTACTCACTACTCAATACTATTTCACAATGGCTAAACCATTTCAGTTTAAAGAATTCAGTATTGACCAGGATCGTTGCGCGATGAAAATTGGCACCGATGGAGTTTTGCTCGGGGCCTGGACTTCTGTTCAAGATCCGTATTCTATTCTCGACATTGGAGCAGGAACCGGAATATTGGCTTTAATGCTGGCACAAAGGAGTGATGCAGAGCAAATTGATGCGTTGGAAATTGATGAAGATGCCTATGAGCAATGTGTGGAAAACTTTGAAAATTCCTCTTGGGCCGACCGTTTATTTTGTTATCACGCGGCTTTAGATGAATTTACTGAAGAAATGAAAGATGAAAAATATGACCTCATCATTTCCAATCCGCCATTTTATACCGAAGATTATAAATCTGGTGATACTGCCCGCAACATGGCGAGATTTGCAGAAGCCCTGCCCTTTGAAGAATTAATTAAATTCGCTTCCGAATTATTATCTGATGAAGGAAGTTTTGCGGTGATCATCCCCTATTCCGTAGAAGAATATTTTTTGAAATTATCAGAAAAAGTAAATTTATTTCCAAATAGAATTACCCGCGTACGGGGAGCAGAAAAAACGCCTGTAAAACGCAGTTTACTGCAACTTTCTTTTACCGAAAGCTCTTTTTCTCCCGATGAATTGATTCTGGAAGAAAGCAGACATCAATACACCCAAGACTATCAAAAAATGGTAGCGCCGTTCTACCTGAAATTATAAGTCATTTAAATTGTTTGTTAATTTTGGGTTGATTATTTTTGTCTATAAAACCAACTAAAATGAAACCAGATCTCTATCAGGCCCCTGATTATTACAATCTTGACGATTTACTTACCGATGAACATAAAATGGTGCGTGACGCTGCCCGGGAATGGGTAAAACGCGACGTTTCCCCAATTATTGAAGAAGCAGCCCAGGATGCAAAATTTCCTAAATCCTTAATTAGCGGATTGGCTGAAGTTGGTGCTTTTGGCTCTTATATCCCTGAAGAATACGGCGGCGCCGGATTAGACCAAATCTCTTACGGTTTGATTATGCAGGAACTTGAACGCGGTGACAGCGGCGTAAGATCTACTGCCTCTGTACAATCATCTTTGGTGATGTACCCAATTTACAAATACGGAAACGAAGCACAACGAAAAAAATATTTGCCAAAACTGGCTTCCGGAGAATGGATGGGATGTTTTGGACTTACCGAACCAGATCACGGATCGAATCCCGGTGGAATGACCACCAATTTTAAAGATAAAGGCGATCATTATGTATTGAATGGTGCCAAACTCTGGATTTCAAATGCACCCTTTGCAGATATCGCCGTGGTTTGGGCTAAAAATGAAGAAGGACGAATTCACGGACTCATCGTAGAGCGCGGAATGGAAGGATTTTCTACTCCTGAAACCCACAATAAATGGTCGCTGCGTGCAAGTGCAACCGGAGAACTTATTTTTGATAACGTAAAAATTCCCAAAGAAAATTTACTTCCAAATAAAAGCGGATTAGGAGCACCATTAGGTTGTTTGGATTCTGCACGTTTCGGGATAGCCTGGGGCGCAATTGGGGCAGCAATGGATTGTTATGATACCGCCTTGAGATATGCCAAGGAACGCATGCAATTTGATAAACCAATCGCCAGTTTCCAGCTTCAGCAAAAGAAACTTGCCGAAATGATCACAGAGATCACCAAAGCCCAATTATTGGCCTGGCGACTGGGAGTATTGAGAAATGAAGGAAAAGCCACCACGGCGCAAATATCCATGGCAAAGCGAAACAACGTGGATATGGCCATTAAAATAGCCAGGGAAGCACGACAAGTATTGGGCGCGATGGGAATTACCGGCGAATACAGCATTATGCGACATATGATGAACCTGGAAAGCGTGATTACCTATGAAGGGACTCACGATATCCACTTGCTAATTACCGGAATGGATATTACCGGAATCCCGGCCTTTGAATAAAGTTGAAAAAAAACCCGGGGACAAGAATAATGACAAAAAGAGGGCAACTATATAGTTGTCCTCTTTTGTTTTTAGAAAAGATTCAGTAAATATTTATTTGGTTTTTATAACCTCGCTTTTAGAAGAAATCCCGTTTTCATTAAATGCTTCAACACATACCCTGGGAGTTTTCTATACTATTCCAACTTAAAAACGCATTTCTTCCGTCTTTCTCCCTTTTTACTGAAAAATTTTCGGGTATAGCGGGCTTTTTACCCGAATCAAGGCCGAAAACCCTAAACTCGGAAATTGCCAAATACTTGTTAGAACAATTGATGGTTTGGTGTCGTAAAGTATTACGAGGGGATTCCCTATCAGTTTACACTTACTTTTTTTACGAGCCATGAACCTCTTAAACCCAATGAAACCAGCATGCACTATACCATTTATTGTGTGTAGCCTTCATTCTACCTTTCTATAAATAAAACAACCTGCTTCTGATGGATGGTCTGTATCCGTCCCACCAACCACATATAAATCAGCCTAATTATACCTACTTCATATAGTTACGGTTGCAATTAAGTGTGCTGTAGTTTTTTATAATTCTG
>JGI1221J11331_1000779_pt1 | contig 10744 bp, 12 predicted proteins | sample LakVidmifraction_4_FD_11331 | JGI IMG/M metagenome (IMG submission 11331) | reverse complement strand
AACTGAGTCGCAGTGGCACGACTGGCTCCAGCTGCCGAAATAGCATCCCCTACCCCTTGTGCTACAGCCGTATTAGCTTTAGTCATTACTATGCTACCGCCGTTGGTAGCATCTTGGGTAAAGCTTCCGTCTGCACCGCTAAAAGACCAAGCAAGGGTTCCAATACTTCTATACATCCTGATAGAGCCACTATTCCCAGGATGCACATCAAAATGACCACCAGAGGTCACGGTCATCAGCTGCAAGCTAGCTCCTTGAGCGGAAGCACCTGAGGTGCCAGCATTAATATTTATTTGACCAGCTTGTGTACTACCATTCCTTGAATGTTGAATCTGAGCATTGACATTACCTAGCCCAAAGGCAAAGTTCCCAGTATTAGTCTGATTACCTGTTACCGTTAGAGTACCGCCTATAGTAGCGTCTCCCGTCACCGTAAGCGACGCAACCGCAGGGATAGTCAAACCGCCACTACCCAGCGTGATAGTTTGGCGGCCAGTGGTGCCACGAGAATTTCTAACTAAAATTAAATCATGGTCGTTATTAGTCTGTAAAACCAATACACCATTTGAATCTATAACCTTGCCCGTTAGGGCTATATTCTCTTCTGCCATCTGACCGCCTACTTATTTAAGGAACTACCGCAATTCGTACATCAAAGTTAAGAGTAGAAGTCCTCGTAACTATCGCTAACTCAGTGGCAGCAATAGAAACAGAAGCTCCTACGCTTCCTCCATTTATAGTCTCCGTAGCAGTAGGTGGATAAAGCAAAAGAGCATTAGCTCCTTGGTTAATCACCTTTGCCTCGGCTCCTATTGGTATGCCCAAAAAGAGCTTGGCTCCTGCTCCAGAAGCTACTGTCGCAAACCTATTTACAAAAGAAGCTAACTGTAAAGCATCTGCTATAGTAGTCCCAGCACCTACTAACCCAGAAGCTACTGAGAGAGCAATTCCCGTGTCCGAGCTAAACCCCGTACTCTGAAGAGCAAACGGCCCAACTACCTTAAGATACTTTCCCCCACTTGGGAGGTTTTCAATAAATCCTGATCCATCTGTCATAATATTCCTTTAAATTAAAATTTACACTGCACCAATAAAACCAATAGACAACCTACCCGTAGTAGCAGCCACCCCGTTGTGCTTAATACTCACCACACCACTCCACTGCATGTGAGGGAGGGTTATGGAAAGAAAAGTAGACACTACTGGCAACACCATCCAATTGGTAACTCCCTCATCTAAGGAAAGAGTCACTTCTTGATTCAAAGTGTTAATTAACACTAGAACCTGCACTGACTTTCCATTGAAGGTATTTAACGCTGCATAAGTACCAGTCACGGAGGCCGCCGCTATGGTCGGCCCCGTGAAAGATACATCTGCTGTTGTTATCCCTGCCATTTAAAACGGCTCCCTAGTCCCAACTACCATTAGATGAAAAGCTGCATCTTCGGCAGCTCCTGCGTCATCTTTAGTTACAATGTTAACTGCCGTTTCGGTGACCGAAGCGATTGTAACAATAAAGTCATCAGTGCCAGTCACGCCAGTCCCTACTACTGTAGGTACTGCCGCAAAACGCTCCGTAAATGTTAGGGTATAGTCGCCCGTTCCGTTGTCGGTGAGGGCGGCATCGCCACCCCCATCAACAATAGATGCAGTCCCAGTACCATCAACCCTAAAGTTGAGTAGTGTCTGAGCACGCCTGTTTTGACTTCCTCTAAATTCTGCCATATCGAAATCTCCTTTAAGACAAAATTAATTAAGTTGTAGACAAACCAGAAATGTAAGCTTGATAGAATGGATTAATATATGTTTCAGAATACCCTCCATATCTTGCCTCATAAGCATCGTCAGAAGGCAGTCTCTGAAGTAGACTTCCGTCTTCTTCAAACCAACCAAACTTCTCAGCGTGCTTCATTTCTATGTAGTCAGTGTTGATAGCATAAATCCTGTCGTCCTCTACATACCTAGAAGGTAAGAAAGGAATCTCTCCAGCAGTAGTATCAAGTGCTAACCCACGAAATGACATCTGAATCTTAGGTGCCATTTTGTTAGTAGAACTAAGTACATCTACATAACGCCTTGCATCCCCCTGTCTATTAAGAAGCTTCTCATACTGCCTCGCAGAGCCAATAAAGTGTGTGAAGTATTTTCCAGTAAGGTTGTTGCCAGATACTGCAAGCCTATTGAGATGGTCAACCGCAATCGGTTGTCCACCAGCAGCTAGTGTCTGTGCCTGATACCTTCTTTGAATAGCAACACCATACAGAGTTGAAGAAGCTTCTACAGCCCCCTTAATCCCCATCTGGCAAGCATTGTAAGAACCCTGCATCACAATGCTATGAGTACCAGCACCTACAGCAGTTAAATCCGAAGATCCACTTACCAGAGACAATGTTATAGCACGAGTCGTAGTGTTCACCGCAGTAATTTCCCACATAGAAGGCAATACAGTCAGTGCAGCAGTTACCACATTGATGTAATCCCCTTCTTCAAAGAAAGCCTGACGAAATGTATATGAACCAGTGTTAAGTGCAGTTACAACAGGTGCTGCGGCTGTTCCAGAAGCACTCCCAGAGAACTGCCCCAAAATACCACTGCCATCATTGTAAAACCAACACGCCATTAGACGCATGAAACTTCTAAGCTTGGCTTCTGTCTCGTATCGAGTAGCATCCTGAAACGCACCCTCACGACCCCTTGAAGCTATCATGGTTTCCCTGTCTAGCTTCATTCTCGCATAAGACTTCTTACGAGTAAGCACTACAGTCACTTTCTTAGAAGTGTTAGCTTCTGGTATAGAACCGTTACCTACTCCACCACCAAAAGACAAGTCCAGAGGAAAATCCATCTGACTACCCTTAAAGTTGAAAGTCTTTTTAATTTGTGAAAATGCAGGATCTTCTGCGCCTGTTCCGTAAAGATTGCTGCCGTATTCGCCCCAAACTCTCTTAAATAACGGACTAAAATTAGAGTCCGTATATGTTGCAATTGCCATATAAAATATACCTTAAATCAAACTGTTAAACCCAGTTTAGGAATAAGGTGTATTCTTGAAATTAAGCCTACGACCGAACCCTAAACGCCCTAGCCAAACCTTCAACTGATCTGACGGTCTGCCACTTTTCTTTAGGTTTCCCTGCCGTTCGACTTGGTGCAGCTACCTTTGGTTTTGCTGCGGTCGGTGTAGAGGAACTACTATTAACTTCATCTATGAGCTGTGCTATCTCTTCTCTTGTAAATGAGCCAGAAGACACAACCTCAACAACTGCCCTTTTTAAAGACTCGTTGCTTTCTAGTCTCTTCTCCTGAAGCACCTCATAAATATCCTGATTCCTCCTTAGCTTCAACGCCTCTCTCTCAATCAGCCTTAGGTCTTTAGAACCATCCTGAGTAAGAGATCCGCTTTCTTCTAAGTTTGCAATCGCAGCCTCCAAAAATGAAGGATGCAAATTGTTGGTCTCTATTATAGTTTGGAAGGTTTTTTGAAAATTAGCAACATTTTCATTTTTAGTATGCTTTTGCTTGTCCTTCTCCCTCTGTTCCTTCAAAAACTCGGTGTTAATCTTATGACACTGCGCCTCTAACTGAGACTGCGTAGTCCCCTTCTTGGTCAACTCGTCAACTACAGAAAAACAATGCTTAACGAAATGCATCATCACTTCCCCAGGCAATATCCCTTGGCGTTCTGCTATCAACCCCAACGCCACCTCTGGCCTCTCCATGGAACTCTTGGCTACCGCCTCTAAAAACTCATCATCTCCCTGCTTGGCCTCTTTTAACTTAGAAACTTCACTGGTTAGCTGACTCTCCTTTCTCTTGAACTCACTCTCAACTTGACCTAACTTGCTCAACCTCTGCTCAACGGTTATCTCCCCAGCTTCCCTATTCAAAGCATCGGTAAGGCTAATCTCAGTCATTACACCGTCTACCTTGTGCAGTATCTTAGCATCTTTGGGTATCTGGACAGTCTTGCCATTGGATAGTTTTATATTAACCCCCTTGGCTCCCTTAAGGTCAATCTCGGCTTCCTCTAAGGACTCACCCTCTGAATCCTCATCTCCATCCTCTTGTTCACCCTCAACTTCTTCCTCTTCTTCTCTAGCGTCCTCAGCCTCGGCATCCTCTGCCATGTCCTCCATGGCATCGTCATTCTCCCCTATATTCCCTTGAGTAAGGCTCCTTAAAGCCCCTTTATCAAAAGAATTAATAACAGTAACCCCATCAGAGCTACTACCAGTAGCTCCGCTTTCCCCACTTTGACCATTAGTTGATTCCGACATTTTCTTCTTCTCCTCTACTCATTACTCTTTGCTCAACAGGAATTACATTCCCATCAGCCTCCATGGCACTTCCCATTACTTGCTCTCCATTAGGCATTGGCTCTCCTTCCATTGCCCCTAAAGAACCTGTAGCACTATCCTCTACCCCTTCAGCCCCTAGTTGTCCTGCTGACTCTATGTCAGCCTCGCTAATAGGAGGCTCCCCCGTAGGAGCCGTTGGCGGTGGAGCACCAGCTTGCATTAAAGCTTGCTGCCTCATTACCCTAGCAGTCTCATAATCCATCCCAGACTGCACTAGCTGGGGGATTAGGGCCACTGGAATGTCTATCTTAAGAACTCTTGGGAACTGCGGCATCTCTGACAACTTCTGAGCTATCGCAAGGTTCGTCCACGCTTGGCGGTAAACAGACCACTCATGTCCGTGAATATGTAACAACTCCTCTTTCTGAACATCTGGAGGCACATCCTCCTTGAAACCAGCAGTTTGGATNTGGGGATAATGGACATTCAAATGAGCTATATGGTCATCAGTCTCTCTTGGTAACTCCACTAGATCGCCACTGGAAAAGTCATCGTTCTCGCTCTCAGCACAATCAGTAGCAGCCGTCACTATGTCATACAACTTCTTGTCGTCACTCATCTCCATCAAAGACAAGAACCTCTCGTCCGAAAGAGCTTGAGGAAAATTTTGCCTAATAAGCATTAACTGCTGAAGCCTAAGGTTCTTAGAATGAGACAATCCTGTGCTCTTCTCTATCCTCACATCATAGGGGCCAGCAAACCTAGTCATCTCAATAGACTTTATCGTGTCAGTATTCCCCCTCCCTACAATCCTCAGTAGTCTCTCATCTTCTGTCCTGTAGTTATCCTGTGCTCTCGCCAATGCCAACTTAAACCACTCTGCGATAAATGAATTAAACTTCTTAATCTCTGGCCCTGCCCTCTGGTTCTCCTGCTCCTCTAAAAGCCCCAGAGCTATCGCCGCATCCACTCCAGGAGGAGGCTCCCCTTGGCTTATCCCTTGATGTCCCATGCCAGTCTCAATAATCTTCTCTAGCCTGTCCATCATGTTCAAAACTTCGCCGCCCACAGTCTTGAATGTCTCTAACTTTGGAGCCATCACCCCAGTATAATGAATAATAGCAGCCCCGTTCCTTATTGCTTCAGTCTTAGTATTACTTTGAGTAGGGACTAGCCAATAGGCATGAGCTGCTAAACTTGTATTTGTGTACGCTATGCTCCAAAGATTGTTATAACAAATCTGAGCTATAGCTATAGAATCAATCCTGGAACTCCCACGGAGAACGCCCATCAAATCTCTATCCGTATATCGAACAATATCTAATTTATTAGGCTGGTTCTTTAATTTATAAGGAGTCACTTCTACTACAGTATCGCCTATCACTACTATCTCAACCCCTCCAGGGAACTGAGAAGTAGACCTATTCTTAATCGTATATCTTAAAGTCTCTTGTTCGGAAACATACACCCACGGCCAGTCTATCGGCCCAGAGCTGCCACCCTGAAACTCAGTAGCATAATCTGGATACAAACACTTGGCCTCATCCACATAAACAGGATCTATCTTAATATACCAATCAATGTCCTCATACTTTAACTTAGGCTCTAGCATTATATACCTAGCCTCAATAAAGCCCATGTTGACTTCGCCCTGACTCTCCTTAACAGTCTTGTAAAGTTGTGCTCCCTCTTCACTAGTAACTAGATTACCCTCTGAGTCCATGACCTCCTCTACGGCTCGGCCCTCCTCGGACTCGTCGCCAAAATCACTGTCCCACTCTGCTGTCGCAAAAACTTCCCCATCTACAAAAGCATGTCTAGCAATCTCTGCCGCCTTGTCTTGCGTTTTATTAACATACGCCAAATTATCGCATACAAGGTTTCCTAGCTTCGCCCCTTGCTTATCGGCATACTCAGACTGCGTGGGGTTTACCACCACCGTGGCTGGCCACTTCGTAATCTTAGACACCCATGTCTCAATCGCATTGTAAGTCTTGTTAATAGAAAACTGAGACCCTGGTCTTGAATCCCTAGCAGATAACTGCGTGCTGAAATTATTCCTATCAGTGTTAGGATTAATCGTCCCATACACATACAACTGCCTCCTCTTCTCCTGATCCCACACAAAAGAATCATGGATAGACTGCAACTCTTGACACGCATTCCTCAACCAGTCAGTAATATTCTCAGAATTAAAACTCTCCTCTCCAGTCTCCTCATCCTTATTCATTATCTCAATAGAATATAAAGGAGGTATGTTCGGGCCAAAGCCAGACCCCTTGTAATTCCCACTTCTTAACTGACTAGCCGTTACCGTTCTCATCTCTCAATATCTCCACCCACAGGGCTATACCTTTCATTCCAAGCCGAAATTTGCATCTCGGTCAACGCATTAGCTTCCTTAATCGTCTTGTTCAAAACATCCATGGGGTCATCCTCTTCTGGTACTGGAGGGGGAGAAGTAAGTAACGCCTCTAACGCCTCAATCCTTTTCCTAAATTCCCTAGACTCATTCTCAAACTGAAGCCTAAACCTAATAATCTCTATGGAATCTTTCCCATACGCCTCATCAAGATCTAAAAGAACACCCCTTGTCGCCCTGATCCTTCTTTCCGTAACAAACACAGAAATTGCCACAACCACTGCTAATAAAATAAAACTAATGTAAATCAAAATTACTTCCATACATCAAATCCTCAAGGGTCATCTCTTCCCTCTCTCCTCCTCCTAAGAAGCTATCAGAGTTAGACTCATGTTCGCCATCTTCTTGTATCGCCTTCGGGTTCATAGTGTAACCACCCACCCTCACAATATACCTGCAATTATCCATCTGGTGATCGTTCTTCTCCTTGGGTCTCCCATTCTCATCAGTCTCATAAGAAAGCATCTCCTCAATAAATCTCGGACAATCATCCATGTTCACAAAAAACTTACTGGCCGCTATCGCATCCTTAATCAGCCCTATGTCATCCATCTTGTCCCTAGAGTTCTTCTGCGCTGGAACCAAACCAATATTAAGCTCACTCCCCATCTGAATACCAAACCAAGCCGCAGCCTCATCAAAAATCCTGACTGGAGTCTTCCCCCTAAACCACTTCTTCTCTAGTAAACTTGTAATGCTCCAAATAGTCCTCGGAGTCGTCATGTTCTTATTCTTCTCGTACACCTCGTCTAAAACATATATCTCTGCCGTGTCTCGATTAATAGCACAAAGAAGCACAGCAAACACAGAAGTTGACCCTGGGTCAAAGCATGTAAAAAAATCTATATTAGACAACTCCCTGTCAACCCTCGGAGTAAACCAGTCTCTTGGTCTATTATGCTTCTTAGGGTCATACTGCGGATACACAGCGTCCTTTCCTCCTGGCATGTAAACACAATCAAACTCTAGCGCCCATGTAGCATGATCCCCACGCTTCAAATACTTGTCCTTCTCTTTTTTCAAAAACTCCTGCACATTCTCAGAAGGATTGTCAGCACTAGGGGCATGTATAACTAACCAATCAGGGTCGCTCTGAGCCTCCCTCCACAACTGCATAAACCTATTATTCAAATCCCTAACCATCGTACCCACTACAACTAAAGCCCCATTCCTCTTTGAAAGCCTCGGATAAATAGCATCGTAAAACCTAAAATCACACATCTGCGCTTCGTCAAATAGCCATAAATCCCCAGCTACGCCACGAAAGGCATCATAGTTCTCAGACCCGTCAATCTTAATAAAACTCCCCCACTCTGGGAACTCTATCCGACTCTCACTCTCCATAAACTTCGCACCAAAGGACATCGGCACCAATTCCTTAATAGAATCTCCACCCTCCCACATAACCTCTTTCTGCTGCTTTCTAGTAGGGCCAATAATAAAACTACTCTTGTTCGGGAAACACCCCATCCCCATGGCTACAGCCCCCTCAACGGCACTCTTCCCAAAAGAACACCCAGCCACCACCAAGACCCTCTTCCTGTTGTTCAAAAATATCTCGTCGTAAATTNTCTGCTGCTTAGGATGTAGCTTATAAGGAAGTAAAGACTTCCACTCCCTTTGNCTCTTGGCAACTTCTAAAAGTAACCCCCTGTTCTGCTTCAATTGGCTTTTTCCATAAAAGCACTCAACGCCTTCCCAAACGCCTCTGGACTCAAATCCTCAATCTCCTTCGTGCTCTTCTTGGCAGTCATGGAAGCCAAGGCAACCCTACTAGTCTCTAAAGCATCCACCTTCATCAGTAAGCCACTCAATGCCACTATCATCTTAGAATCCATCACAGCCTTCCCAGCCTCTATGTCAGATAAGGTACACTTAATTAACCCTATCAGCCTGTCATACACTTCGCCCAACTCCTGCGCCTGAGCTTCAGCCTTCGGGCTATCAGCCCCAGATTTATACTTAAGAGATAAAAATACCTCCCTCTCATGCTTCCAATTCTCAGCACTCGCCATCCTGCCTAACTTCAAAGTAGAAATATTAGTAAACTTGGAAATCTCAACCAAGCTCATCCCATCCTCTACAGCCATCCTCCTAGCCTCTTTGACTAACCTGTCACTCATACAAATCACGCATCCAAAGCCTCATACCCCTCAACCTCAAACCACCTATTCTCAGTAGCCTTAAGGGCCTCATCAAAATAATACATCACCCTCTTAACCCCCTCCTTCGGAGCATCCTCAAAAAACCTATACCCCAACACCCCGTCGCATATATCAAACTGCCAATAGCCACTTGAATAACTCTCCCTCACATCTATCGGAGTCTTAGGCAATACAACCTGTACCAAAAACTTAAACATATCACCCCAATGCTCCATCTCATCCTCAGTAGCATTATGTATGTTCTCCCAATCCTTCTCGCTCAAATCAGGAGTCAAATCCTTTCTGGGAGGACTTTCCCCTGCTAGACTTTCTGGCACCAACAACAGACTCCCCTTCCTTATCCTGTAACCTTTTTCCATTCTCCTCTATCTCCTTCCCTATCCTCTCTAACGCTCCAGCAAAAACCCTAATAGCCTCAGCTTGCGCCATCGACTCTCCCACTCTCCTCACATGGTTAGGCTCCTCCCCAGATACCTTCACCCCCATCACAGGCACCTCAAATACCCACGCCTTCTTAACTTCATCAAAATATATAACCCCATGGGCATGAATTAATACAGGCTCTGTCAACGGTGTAATCATTCTCCCATTATGACCGCCATCACACCCAAATGGCAACCATGGGGCCACGCCAAACGGCAAAACCATTTTGCCACACATTTTTTGTACGGGGGGCTACGGCAACACCCACAGCCCCCGAACCCCCCTACCCCCCTCGCCCTCTGAAACAATTGACCGATAAGCTTCTTGAGGTTGGTTGATTGTGTTCGCTTGGCGGTAAAAATAGCCGTATCATTTAACAACTTCCTCCTTGTTAACTAGAACTATATAACTAGTTAACAAAGAGGAGGGGCGGGCAAGGTATATACCCATCAAATGGCTAACCCCTTAACGCAAGGGGTAGGTAGGTGAATTGCGGTGGGGNTGGCTGCTACGGGAAGCCACTCTGTTAATAAAGTATGAGTGAGTTAGTCATATATAATTACAATAGTAATTGCCTACATGAAGATCTATTCTGTATAATTGTATGTATGAGCAAAAAACCTACCTGCTGTTATGTAAAAGTTGAACTTGATGGGGCACTGAACCGCAAGCTTTGCGTAATCTCAGCGCACCATGAGATTACCAGATACCAGATGATATTATCTCTTATCCAACAGTATGTGGCACACTATCATACTGAAGTGTCGCAACATACCTCGTTACAATGGTTCGATTCAAAGAAACTTCCTCGAGATATTAGCTAGTTAGCTCGCCTTTATAAATATTGTTATATTTAGTGTTGGACTAATGAGTACAACATGGCATCATATCTGTATCGGGTAATTAAGCTAACGATAATTAATTAAATTAAAAGGAATAAAACAAAATGACACAAGAAACAAACAATTCAGATAATAAAGAAACAATAACAACTAACAAGTATATCAAAGATTTTACGCCTAAAGCTAAAAAGGAGATCTTAGAGTTTTTTAGAGAACACTTAAAAACTAGTCATCTTGAAGCGTTAGAAAATAACCCACAAGGCTATATCAATGAAGTACTTGATAAGGTTACACCATGTTACGGCGATTACAGCGATGATACTCCAATTTATTATTTAAGCCAGTTTGATAGTAAAGATGGAAATCCAGCAGATCTAGACTTTCGCCGCGATGACTTTATCTACGCAGATGAATAATTCATGGATCACACTGTAATCTAGTGTGATCTGTAAATTATTGTAATTAAGCAATAATTNAATAAGGAATAAAACAAAATGNCAATAGACATATTTACAGAGATACCCNGTGGACTCATTAAAAACTACTTTGAGTGTCTTAGCACGGAAGAATCAATCAGGAGAGCATACAGAACCT
>JGI1221J11331_1000778_pt1 | contig 10748 bp, 10 predicted proteins | sample LakVidmifraction_4_FD_11331 | JGI IMG/M metagenome (IMG submission 11331) | reverse complement strand
AAATCGTAAAAGGAACTATTGATATCAATACCCAAAAACGCCTTCAATGTGCATGGCCTTAAAGCGGGTTGCTGCAATTGGTTGTATTCACGATTTTTAAGCTTCATAATTTTATGGGTTGTCTTTATAATTTAAGTTTACCCGGGTGTTGCCACATACTAAACACTCGCAAAATTTGGATTTCGTTTTCCGATACGCGATATATCATTTTAAAATGCCATTTACTCACAAACCGTACGTTTTCGGCATTGTAAAGGGGTTCTTTGGGATATTTATAGGGCATATTTCCCAAACTGTCGCCAAGTTCAAGTAACGTATTTAAAACGTGTTGGGCATTTTGAGAACTTTTTTTGGCAATATAAGCTATATGGCCGTTAAGTTCCTTTTTTGCTTTAACCCTCCAGACTATTCTCATCAATGATAAATTTTTTAACCTCATCGGATGTTTCACCTTTGAATTCACCCCGGTCTATTTTTTTATTTATAGCCTTCATATCCTCTAAATAATCTTTTTCGTTTATGGGCGTGCCATCCGCATTGTAACCGATAATATTTTCCTTGTTCAGGTAGGTGTTTATTTTTTCCAATAATGCATTATCGGAAATACTTAATATCCGTTGCGCCAAGTTGATTTTTAAAGTTTCTGTTTTCATAGTGTCTTAATTTTGGTTTGATGCATTTTTGATAAGTTTAAGTTGCGATTTTCTTTGCTCTTTAAGTTTCTGCAATTCGTAAAAATCATTTATCAGTTTGGCATAATCGAGGGCGTTTTTACCAATGTACTGCAAAAACATTTTTTCGGTACTGTGGGCGGTTATTTGCATAATTAGTGGCGTAGGCATTATGCCGTAAAGATTGGTTGCAAACGAACGTCTACAAACATGAGAGCTAATAAGTTCATATTTTGGATAAGTTCCAGCTACGGTGCGTTTGATACCGTTTTTTAAATATTTGCCGTTTTTGTCTTTGGGTATTTCGTTACCATCCTTATCGAGCATCATTATTTTTGAGCCTTTGGTGGATTTGTCCAATCCAGAAATTTTGCATACTTCTTTTATATACTGGTTAAACCTTTGTGAAGTTACGGGTTTTGGCAAACCTTCCTTAAGGATATCAAGGGTCTTATCTGTTATAGGTATGGTAATATCTTTTCCCGTTTTTTGTTGTTTTAGTTCGATAACATCCAAATCGTCCCGGATCACAAAATTCTTTTCGGTTATGCTTAAAAGATCGCCTTCGCGTTGCCCGATTTGGCATCCGAATAAAAACCATTTCCGGACATTCTTATGGGCATCGCTAACAAGTTTTGTTTTTTCGATTTTTTCTAGTTCGTCCGGGGTAAGGTAAATTATAAATTCCTTTTTGGGTTTTCCGCCTTTGATTTTACCCAACTGCGGACTTGTTTCGATGCCGTCAAGTTTTGCATCATTACATACTGTTTTGAGGTCGTCAATTTTTTTCCTGGCGGAACTTTCCGAATAATTTTGGTTGTGTATTAACCATTTTAAAAAGGTTCTTCCAAACCGTAAATCAATGTCTTTAATCCGTATTGGGGTTTTACGGGCTTGGTATTTGGTTACGACTTTTAAAAAGTTTTTATAAGAGTTCACGCGGCTTTTTGAAAGTCCTAAACCCTTTTGGCTGTTTTCCCGGATGTCTGCGGTATCAATGAGCCTCTGAATGCAGCCCGTTAATAAATCGCTTCTTATCTCTTCTTTTACGGGATTATAATATTTATGAAGGGTTTCTTTTAACCAATTTTTGTTATCCGGGTGCGGTTTTTCTTTTTTGTAGGTTTCTAAGATTGTATTCTGAATTTCGGAAAGTTTATTGTTAACGGTCGAAATTTCTTTTTTATCTGTTGCCGATACGTTTCGTTTTTTGTGGCGTATTTTTTCCCAATACTCTTTAGAGACTTCAAGCTCTGTTTTTCCCCCAAACTGGAATTTATCCCCGTTGGTTTCATAATCTTGTAAACGAATTGAAAGAGGGGCTTTTTCGCGGGTAGAACGGTATAAAAAATAGATGATTGCCATTACTGAAACATTTTGTCCAAAGTAAATATAATCATTCTGCGTACAATTTTAAAAAGTTGTACGCAGCAATCCTATTTAGTTCCATTTCATTAAATCTAATCACCCCAATTCTATTAGCTCAAAACCCCCGTAAACATTGATTTTATTAGGATTGCCTATGTTTTATAGGGACTTGGGGAATTATTGAAATTGTCCTTGTCATTTCCCGCTCCGAGTACCAAAGACCCTCTTAATCATTTGATTTTGAGGGTTTTTTGATTTAGATAACAGATATTGATATATCTTTTTCAAAAACTTTCTTTTTCAAAAAAAATCAATATCGATCCATTTTCCTAAAATAGCTTCTCAACCTCAACAATCCTCATCTGGATCTTCCACTGCACATCGGTCAGCGTGATAGGCATTTCTCTCGCCCATTGGTTTTTCTGAGCCTACCGTGGTGTCATACCGGGTTTGATGTTCCATTTCTGAATTTATCTCGGCGCCCATCAGGACGATAAAGGCGGTAAGAAATAACCAAAGCATCAAGATGGCTACGGCAGCGAAACTTCCGTAGAGATCGTCGTAACTGCCAAAATTGGCTACATACCAGGAAAACAACATAGAACCAGCTAACCAAAATAAGGAACCGATTATCGCACCCCAGCTTACCCAACCAAATCTTGCATTGGTCCTGCAGGGGGCAATTTTATAAACCATACTCAAGTTAAAAATTAAAATAACTCCTAGAAAAACCCAACGGAACCACTGGAGAATATGTTCGAGTTGTGGACTCAAGCCCAGATCTTTTACAAGTAGCGGAAAGAAGATTACAATGAGCAAACTAATGAGGCCTATTACCAAACCTCCCAGGGTAAAGAGTAGGCTAAGCAGGTTTTTCTTGATGATGCCGCGACTATCGGTTTCATCGTAAGCGATATTCACGCCCTGAAAAAGTGCACTTGTTCCTTTATTTGCACTCCAAATACTTATCATAATACTTATAAACAAGCCCCACCCAATTTCCCTTTTAGAACGTTCTAAAATAGGTTGTAAGAAATCGGTGATCATTCCAAAAGCTTGTTCGGGTAAAATTAAACTCAGCTTTGAAACCTGGCTTTCCATCTGGGAAGGTTCTAACACCAGCCCGTAAATAGAAATAGCGGCCAATATAGTTGGGAAAATAGCGAGAAAGAAATAAAAGGCCACTCCTGCAGAAATTATCTGCACGTGGTCTGCTTTTATTTCGTGATAAACGCGTTTTCCAATGTCTATCCACCCCGATATAGGAATTTGATGTGGCCATTTGGCATCTTCCCCGCGATATTTTAACGTTTTCTTAGTTTTGCTCATTGTTTTAAGACTCTGTAAATTTAAAAATTCGTTCTAGCTGAATTTATAGAACAAATTAACCTATTGCAAATTAGTGAATTAATTATTTTTAACCGTGTTACTAGAACCTTCAGGGGGATATTTTAGCTTGTTTCTCAATTCATCGATTTGCTCTCTCGTGAATTCAGGAAGCGGCATTTCTTTTTCNTCNCGCCAGGTTTCTACTTCAGCTTCAGCTTTATCTGATTTTTCTTTNGAGAGTCCGGCATCTTTTCCGAAGTAAATAGTTTGTGATGGGAAAGCGAAATCGGTCCCGCTGCGATCTACCACATCCAGCATTCGTAACATAATATCTTCTCTTACTGCTAAAAATGCGCTGTAATCTGCGGCTTCGAGATAGGCGAAAATCTCCAAATCTAACGAATTTGGCGTTACCCCTACAAAACGAATACGTGCAGGGTCTTCATATACTTTGGGATGGGCATAAAGCACTTTTCGTAATTCGGTAAGTAAAAATCGCAATTGGTCTGGGGTGGTTTCTTTCCTGAAATTAATGACGTCATAAAACCTAAATTTATCACGAAACGCATAATTCTCAATAGTGTCTGAGGAAAATACGCCATTGGGAATGGTAACCAGGGTGCGGTCTAAAGTTCGTATTCTGGTAGAACGAATGCCTATATTTTCTATAGTCCCCGTTATCTCGCCAACTTTACAGAAATCGCCTACCCGTATAGGTCTATCGGCAATTAGAGTAACACTACCTACAAAGTTTTCTATGGTTTTTTGTGCTCCCAGGGCCAACGCGATTCCACCAATTCCCAAAGCAGCGAGTCCTGTAGTGATATCAATGCCTATAGCTCCTAAAATGGCAATAATACCTATGGCTACAATGACAAGTTTAGCAGTGCGTTGTAGGAACAATACTACGGAGACTCCGGTGGCATTCCCACGCATCAACATTTTATTTTGGGAAAATTTCCCTATGAAATCAGAAAGTCTCCAAAGCAGGATTAAAACCGCGGCAATTCCGGTTATAATAGTGATGGTGCTGAAACGTTGACGTAAAATTATGGAGAGACCGAGGCCACGGGAAAAACCTACAAAGATCCATAAAGCCATATAAAGTTTTAAAGGTAGCTTTAACGCATGTATTACTCCAGAAATCGGATTTTTGTTGGCTTTTTTCCAAACTTTTCTAATTATAAATACTAATGCCGAAATGACTAAATAAGAAATGAGGTAACTTAAAACAATAAGTATTAAAGCTACGAGCCACTGACCGGCGGGAACTCCGCCCCACAAATATTTTTCTAGAATGTTGGGCATTATACGCTCTACCAGGGCCGAATTTTGTAGGCTAACCGAGCTTATTGAAGCAATAGTTTTTGAAGAAAAGAGCCATATACCGTTGCCCTGATCATCTTGTTGTCGTTTTAAAAATATTTCAATTAATTCATCATCTGGATTTACCGTACCTATTTTTTCCAAATTGGGATCCATGCCGTCATCGGTTTTGCCTTTTGGGTCGTCGCTTATAAGGTAATATGGTAGAATGTCACCTTTTTGATCAAACAGGCGTTGTAGAATTTGTACAAGATGTTTCTTTTCTTCAAGAGTGTTTATGCTAGATGGAAAGTTTAGATATTGAATGGCTCGGTTATAATTTTGGTTCGCCATGGCATCAATAAACCCGTTTACTGNACCGCGAGGTGTTCTTCGGCCTAAAGGATCTTCGGGAGTCTTTTCCACTTCCTGCTCCTTATTTTGTGGATTGGTCAAGGGGAATTGAGCCTGAGAACTAAGACCGAAAAGTAAGAGTATAAATAAAATGAGGCTTTTGCCGCTAGTGATAGTTCGTTTCATGAGAAATAGTAGATTTCAAACTTAAGCCGAAGATAAGAAAATTGTATTCATAACTTAAGAATGTTGTTTTTCGATAAAACGAGGTTTGGATGATTTAGATTGATAAAGCTTCCTTAAAAATGGAACTTAAATTCTTTAAAAGGGTTAAAATTCTTGATATCGTTAGTATAAACCGGTAAATTCATAGAAATATTGAAAAAAATAAAAATGGAAAAGACAATAAAAATCAAAAAAATTAAGCCGGTAACTCACGATGTTAAGCAATTTACGCTAGAAAAACCAGAAGGCTATAATTTCACTCCTGGTCATGCGACCGAGGTTTCTATAAATAAAGAGGAATGGAAAGATGAGAAAAGACCCTTCACGTTTACCAGTTTAAACGATGAAGATTATTTAGAATTTACCATTAAAATTTATCCCGATCACGATGGGGTGACCCAACAATTGGGAAAGCTAAAACCTGGAGACGAACTTATTATTCGGGATACCTGGGGTGCAATAGAGTATAAGGGGCCGGGTTACATAATTGCTGGTGGTGCCGGAATTACTCCATATATTGCGATGCTTCGCGAGCTAAAAAAAGAAAACAAACTGGAAGGCATCAAGCTTTTTTATGCCAATAAAACAGATAAAGACATCATCTTAAAAGATGAATTGGAAGCTATGCTNCATGAAAATGCAACCTATGTAATAACAGATCAGGAAGATACCAAATATACCAAAGCCTACATTGATGAAGATTTCCTAAAGAGACATGTTGAAAATTTTGATGAAAAATTTTATGTATGTGGCCCTCCAAAAATGACTAAAGAAATAGGAAAGATTCTGGAGAAATTAGGAGCAAACCCAGATGCGGTAACTTTAGACGACCAATAGGGGTTTAAAGGTCGTTGGGAGTCATAAAGACAAGTTGGGGACAGTCCTGAATTTTTCAAAAAATAAGATTTATTACTTCAGCGACGGGATTTGATGATTTCCGGGGTTTTTTTGAAAAAATAAACTGTCCCAGGGCAATACTACGAGGCATTAGCTTGAAAAAATTAAAACATTTCAGGCGTATGAGCATTCAAATCTCACTTAGTGAGTAAACTTTTAGGAAATATTTCTGAAAAATTTACGCTAAAATCTTTTTATCTTTAGCTACATTAGTCGCACTATGGTTTTCTTCGAAATTGATAATCCGGGACTTTTCCTTATTTGTGCGGGTATATTTTTTGCCGCTGTTTTCTTGAGGTATATTATCTCTGCTGGGATTTTCTACTGGTATTATTATAAATTAAAAAGTGAGAAATTTCGGCATAAACGTTTAAGCAAACGTTCTTTTAGAAAAGGACAATTAAAGAAAGAAATTTACTGGAGTATGTGGTCTTCGGTAATTTTCGGGTTTTTTGGAGCTATAATTTATTTTTTGTGGCAACAAGACCTTACGGCCATTTACCTGGATCTTGAAAAATATGGAATTTGGTATTTACCACTAAGTTTTGTGATTCTTTCTTTGCTTCATGAAACCTATTATTACTGGGTGCATCGTTGGATGCATAAACCTAAGGTTTTTAGAAAAGTGCATAAGGTGCATCACGATAGTTTAGTGCCCAGCCCGTGGACGGCATTTTCCTTTCATCCCTGGGAATCTTTGTTGGAGGCTTTTATAGTGCCTGCCATTTTACTTATTTTACCGGTACACATTATAGTGCTTGGGTTTTACCTTATTTTTATGACGCTTAGCAGTGTGATTAATCATTTGGATATTGAGGTTTATCCCAAAGCTTTTGTAAAATCTTCATTTGGAAAATTGTTTATCGGCGCTACCCATCATCACTTCCATCATGCCGAATTTAAAACGAACTTCGGACTTTACTTTACTTTTTGGGATAGATGGATGAATACCGAAAGCAAGTCTGAAATTGATATTTAATATTTGAACAGGGAAATTGGGTGAGAAAAAATTAGCTCCAGAAGCATAATCTATACAAAATAACAGCGCTCCTAAAGTCGGAACCGGCAATTTAATGTTTACGCTAATAGTTACTTTGTTAGATACCTAAAAGCCGTTGCAACGGCTTATTTATTGACGAATGTAATATTCATTAAATTTCTTCTCGATTATTTTTCTATCAATTTTGTTCTTTTTGTTGATTATAAAGTAAGTGCTGTTATAATCATCTTTCTCGTGTATAAAAGCTTTAGGTGAAAAATATCGTTCTGTAAGTGTTCTATAAATCCTATAACGCCTTGTATTTTCAGGACTTTCTCCTAATGAGTTTTCCCCAATAAATCCAAACGAAGCAAGAGGATCTTTTTTTAAAATAAAGGCTGCCAAATCAATACAAGTACTAAAAATTCTAAAGCCATCCCCATCATCTAGTTGGAGTTTATATCGGTTTTTCAAATTTTTATGAATACGACAGAAAAATTTAGCGAAATACATATTAGACTGATACTGCTCTACTTCAATAAAATAAACCCGATTAAGCCGGGTTTTAAAGCGATAGGTGTCTCTTTTGAGCAAAGCACCATCATTTATTTTTTCCCTATGAAAAAAATGTAGCTCGTAGGGTTTCAAAAAATATTATGTAAAAAGATAAGAATAAGCCTTGCTTCTATTAGCTTCAATTTCTTTGGCCGGTATCCTTTTTAGGTTAAGCGGCCTGGCTTTCTTACTATTGGAAGAAGGCTTTTTATTAAAATTTACCTTCGTTTTCATTGTGAATTAATTTGCGTTAGAGGCACAAATATACACATTTAAGGGCAAGTGTGCTTATAATGGTACACAAAACTAAGAACAAAACTGGAAAGCAAATTAAAATTGATAAAGCTTTTTGGTTTTTTTAAATCATTGATAAACAGAATTCTGATGAAAATTAATTATGGAGTTATAAACTTAAATACCGTTTGTTAACCGTGCGTATTGTGTTATTTACGCAACAAAATAGTTCTTTAAAAAGGGAACATTCTGTAAATTCAAGGCTCAAAAAGAAATGTCACTTATCAGTCATTTCAATATTATGAAAATCAGCTTATTATTTCACGCAGATTTCACAAAGTAAAAAACGCAAAGAAAGCGCAAAGTTTTAATCCCTCCAGAGGGTTTAATTCCCCGAGGCTTGCCTCGCAATTTTTTAAAAGTATTCTCCAATTAATACCTCGTGGGCTTGCCCCCGAGGTTCTTGATTTATCAATCTATTATGTCTTTGCCTGCTTTGCCCCCAAGTCATTCGGGGTTAGCACTCTTTGCGAGAAACATTTTTTAAATTATGAAAATTAACGCATTAAATTTTTGATTCATGGGGCTACCTTAATAACTCGAATTAATTATATAAATGATGCTATGATCTTGTGGGGAAAATGCAAAGAAAATCCAGAAACCCTTCCAAAAGAAAACAAAGCCAAAACCCAGGAAAAAGGTCTATATCCGATAGGAAATAAAGTCGTTTCAAGAGGAATGTAACAGGTATAATAATGCCAATTCTGTAAGAGCAATACTTCAGGAAAGTCTCAACTTGAGGGTAGAACAAATACTTCAGCCAAAAAATCGGAAGCATTTTATCAGATTTGTTTATCTTCAGAGCAAAATTTAAATTTCATGATTAAAAAATTACCTGTTTTGGTCCTGGCAGTTTTGCTCGCTGCCGGCTGTGGAAGTGAAAAATCTGTTTTTGGTGGAAAAGAAAATTCCGAAGAAACCACTCCTAAAAAATCGAAAAGTGACCTAAAAGCTTATAGTGAAGTAATTCCCGCTGAAGCAACATCTGATGAAGGGCTTTTTGCTACCCACTTTGTAGATGATAAACTATATTTTGAAATTCCTGTAAACTTATTGGAGAAAGATATGCTCCTGGTAAGCCGCATTGCCGGGGTGCCAGATGGCTATGGGGGCGGTTATGTAAATGCCGGTTCTAAAGTGAATGAACAGGTGGTACGTTGGACAAAGCGCAAGGGAAATATAGATGTAAAAGTGATTAGTTTTGAAAACCAGAGTGACGAAGAATCCCCAATTTACAAATCGGTACAGGCCAATAATTATTTTCCAATCCTCTTTAGTTCAAAAATTGAAACTTACAACCAGGATTCTACCAGTGTAGTTATAGAAGTTAGTGATTTGTTTGAAGATGAAGTGCAGGCTATAGACGGGCTTCCTGCTTCGTTGCGCAAGCGCTATAAAGTGAAAAAACTGGATAAGAGTAGGTCTTATATAGAATCGGCCCATGCTTATCCTGAAAACATTGAGGTAAAGCACGTCATGACTTATGAAGCCGAAAAACCGCCAGAACGCGACCAGGCCGGAACTATTTCTATGATGATGAACCAATCTATGGTGTTGCTGCCGGAAGAAAAAATGCAACCGAGAATTGCCGATTCCAGGGTAGGTTGGTTTACTATATGTAAAGTTTCACCACATTGTTGATGGCATTTCAACCCTTTCGGGGGTTTTCTTTTACGGCTACGCCTTCAAAGAAAACCCCGAAAGGGTCAGATAAAAAAGTTGATTATTTTTGTTTTACCACAAATAAAAATAATTATGCAACAAATCTATCATTCCAATGCCACTACGAATATAAATATTCGTTCCCAAATTCAAACTAATTCTGTTACAAATTCCGAATCGGCCTTAAGGTTCAACGTTTCCCAACAAACCATTTCAAAATGGAAAAACAGGGATTTCGTCAAAGATGCTTCCTGTGCGCCCCATAAAATTAAATATGCTTTGACAGCTTTGGAAAAAGCCCTTGCCATAAGTTTGAGAAGTTCCACGTGGCTGCCCATCGATGAAGTCTGGGAAACTTTGTTGGAGGGTAACCCGGCAATTTCAAGAAGTTCTGTCTACCGTTGTTTTGTGAAGGAAAATATCAATAAAGTACCTCAGGAAAAAAAGGATATTGCTAAAAAATTCAAAGCCTACAAACCAGGGTACCTACATATAGATGTAACCTATCTGCCAAAATTCGAAGGGCAGTCATATTATTTATTTGTGGCAATAGATAGAGCCACCAGGACTATGTTCTATAAGATCTATGAAAATAAAAAAGCTGAGAGCACAGAAGATTTCATGGACAAATGTCTGGATTTCTTTCCGGTCTATATCACTCATATCTTGACAGATAATGGACTTGAATTCACCAACAGACTCATTATGTCCAAAAAAGGAAAACTTTGTGACAAGCCTTCTAAAATGGACGTGAAATGCAAGAAGTACAATATTGAACATAGGCTTACAAAACCAGCAACACCAAAAACGAACGGTATGGTTGAAAGAGCCAACGGAACTATAAAAAACAATACCATCCTAAAAATAAAATATCAAAACAAACAGCAGATGGGGAAGGATATGATGGAGTTTCTGTGCTACTATAATCTGTACAGGAGGCATGGTTCTTTGAGAAAAGAACTTAATGTGAAAACTCCTTTTCAAGCTGTTAAAAAATGGTACGAAATAGAACCTAAATTATTTAAAACAACACCTAAGGAATTTAAAAATAAAATACTAAGTTTACAATCTGATCTTAATCAACTTCCATCAACAACCTTGTGAAACTC
>JGI1221J11331_1000776_pt1 | contig 10758 bp, 18 predicted proteins | sample LakVidmifraction_4_FD_11331 | JGI IMG/M metagenome (IMG submission 11331) | reverse complement strand
CGTGCCTACCGCGAAGGCAACAAAGAGGCAATCAGCGAGCAGAAGCGTGCCTACTACGAAGTCAATAGAGAGGCGGTCAGCGAGAAGCAGCGTGCCTACTACGAAGTCAATAGAGAGGCGGTCAGCGAGAAGCAGCGTGCCTACCGCGAAGGCAACAAAGAGGCAATCAAAGAGCGGAGCCGCAAATGGCTCGCCGCTAATCCTGAGTCCAGGAAAGCAACCAGACACCGTAGACGTTCTGCAAAAACAGACCNCCCCCCCAACACTCATCTAATAACCACCGAGGAAATCAAGCAACTATTCATTGACATGCCCCTCTGCTGCAAGTGTGGCTCCTCGGACAGACTTGAGCTGGATCATGTTCAGCCTGTGTTCCTCGGTGGGAAATCGATCCTGTCCAACTATCAGGTGCTGTGCAAATCCTGTAACTGCTCAAAATCCGCTACCTTCGTAGATTATCGGTAGCATTTGCGGCGGCATTGATTTCTAGTCAGTCATGTGATACACTCTTTATATGATTGTAGGACTTTTAGGTGATGTGCACGCAAACGGTGAGTTTTTAAATTTCGCCCTATGGAAAATGAATCTAGAAAACATTTCTGATGTGATTCAAGTTGGTGACTTCGGTATTGGGCAGACAAACTACAATGCTCGATTCCTTAGACGAGCCAGTGTGCTTGCGGCCCACTTTGGAATCACCGTGCACATCGTCCCCGGGAACCACGAGGACCATGTTTTGATAAACGAGCTAATTGGCGAGCAGCGCACAGACTTTGTGCGCCTCCGTGACAACCTACTTCTTGTGCCTCGCGGTATGCGGTGGCAGTGGGGGTCCTCTACATTTGTCGGTCTCGGCGGTGCGCCGTCCGTTGACATGACTGCGCGTAAGGCTGCTCAAATGGGCATATTGGATCGCAAGAAGCACTCATGGTTCCCTGAGGAGATGATTACTGAGGAGGACCTGGCCTACGTGGCTGAGGGCGGGTACGCAGACATTATGCTCTGCCACGATGCGCCTAATGGTGTGTCGGCAATTACCAAACGAATCTCCAGTAACCCCATGGGCTTTGACGTTGCAGGCCTCGCGTACGCCGAAGAGGGTCGAGAGAAAATGACTCGGGCGTTCCGTAGTGTCGCCCCCAAAACGTTTGTCCACGGGCACTACCACTTCCCAGTCAATGAGATGGTCCCGCGTCCCGGAATGGGGTCCGGCAGTGAGATGGAGTACACTCATATTCTGGGCCTAGGCTGCGATGGGAGCTACATGCAGTTCTCTATGGGCCACTATGACACCGAAACCAAGATCGCACACATGTGGAACTCTCATGAAGACCACATGAACTACAACAGAGAGAGTCGAAGCTTTGTCAAATAAAATTACTCTATATCAAGATGTTGATGGGTGCCTCAATGCGAGTATGCCTCCGTGGGCAGGCAGTCGGATCAGTACAAAGGAGGCTACAACTTCCGAGGGGCGTACTTATATGATTAGGTATGCTGTAGACCTGATATCAGCTTTGAAAGGCCTCAGCACTGATCTTGTGTGGCTCACTACGTGGACGCACGACGGCCCTAAGATCATTGCACCCCTCGTGGGCTGGCCTGCGGGAGAGACTGCCCCTGTGCTGTGCCCTCCGGCTGAGTACGCGGCGGGAGGGTACCAGTCAATCTACTGGAAATTTGCGGCCCTGGAGTTGGACCAGCTTGCGAACCCCCGCCCCTTCATCTGGGTGGACGATGAGTTGGCTGATTTTAAAATACTGCCCAGCCTAGACTTGTGGGAGCGTCTAGATGCACTGGGAACAGAGTATATTGTGGTCGCGCCTAAAGACTTCCTGGGGGTCACACCCAAGCAGGTTGCCGAAATGGCCGAGTTTATCGCTAAGCACGAACAAGTCTGATAGTATCTACTCATGACCAATTTAATTAAAACAGTTGTGAAGAAACCTATCGAGGTGCAGGCTCTGCAATGGGACGATGAGCTACCCGGTATGTGGGCCTTGATGTGTACACATACTAATAACCTTGTTCGTACCGACCCAGGAATGGGAGATTTGCTGGTCTATGATCGTCTCCACGACTCATGGATAAAATTCTCTGCCGGAGACTGGATTGTCCGTGGAACAAAGGGCGAATGTTACCCTGTAGAGGCCGAAATCTTCCCAACAATTTATGAGGTGAAGCCCAATGACAAGTGAACGAGACAAACTGGCTGAAATTATTTCGAGCCACACCGTAGCATGGCCTGAGGCTTGCCTGATCGCAGACTCTCTTCTCGATGGTGGGTGGGCCTCTCCTGACGATCTAAAGCGGTCCAGCGAATCCTCCTATGACGAGGGTGTCGATTACTGTATCGATATTCTAGAGCGCGAGCGTACGGTAGCCTCAGAGTTACGTGGCGAGGACTTTTCCGACATAGACGTGAGCAGAATTCAGAACACAATTGACTCATCTTCTGGGTACACGTACGGCATCTATAACTCTCATGTCTCCGAGGGGGCACTTAGTGATATAATCTCAGAACTTGAGGACAATAATCACAACCCATTTAAGTAGGGAGCACTGTGTTTAAGGCTGGTGAGCATGTTTACACTGCTAATAGGTGTATTTTCTGCAATATTAACAATCTTGACGACAGCATTTATGGCCCATTTGAGTGTGAAGAAGATCGAGAAGCTCTAACGTACACTACAGACTCAGGGGTCTATGGTCCAACTGACAAACGGTTTGATCAACCCTACTTTGAAGCTTTGGACCTGTAGTCGTAGATTTTTATTTACAAGTCTGATAGAATTTAGCTATGAAATCGATTGAAGACTACGCAACTGCCAGCCGGGCGGAGATCGACCGGCAAGTAGATGTTGCCAAACGGAAATGGGCAGCAGAAAAAGCTGCGGACCCTGCCAAAGGCAAGCGCTACGGAGAGAAGCACCTCCCGCCAACTATCAAAGTGGGGGAGATGATCTACGCAGGAAATATGGCACTCATTATCGATGTTATGGAGGATATGCAGAGCATTGCGTCCAAACATGGTGCTGAGGCCGTATTTCTGGAGATCAGTAGTCTAATCGAGAACCTAGAATAATAGACGAAAGTGCATTATAATGAACGAACATGACCTAGCTGCCTGGGACGAGTACCGGGACAAGCACAATCTCCCGCGTGAATTTGAATACTATGGTGAGTTTCATCGCACTAAGGAGATATTCTTGGCCGGAATTCGTGAGGCTCGCGGGAAGAACGCTCTTATAAACAAAGAGTACCGCATCCTCCCCAGGAAGCTAGGCCATCGTGATAAGGTGGAGTTCTTCACCAATCGCGCACACTTCCGCACTCGTGCACGCCAAGTTACCTCCGACAAAATGAAATTTGAGGAGCGAGACACTGGCAAGTGGCGAGAGACCCCTCTTGATTAATCAGTCCAAATAGTGTAGACTCCCCTTATGGATATATCAGAAGAGACAATTAAAGCGCTCAAGCTCTCTGAGTTTGTGTGGGGCGTACGCTGGACGGGAGAGACAACTGTCACCCTCTACAGTAGTGAAGCCGCCGCTAGAGGTCTCTTCAAGCACTACGGCGAGCCGGGCGAGGAGCTTATTAGATATAGGCGCACACCTTGGGAAGTTATAGACTCCATCCCCCTAAATACAGAGAAAGAAGACGACAATGCCAATTGAAAAAACACCTGCTGGGTTTGAGTACGATCTTGACGTGATCGGAACCTACGACGCTGCTTGGGACAAAGACGACCGCAAGTGGGCCGAGGACAACCCAGAAGAGGCCGCTGCCGTGAAAAAAGCCAACGATGCTGAGAAGCGCAAGGCCACACGCAAGCGCACTGCCGCCCGTAAGAAGCAGGAGAAGGCGGACGCATCCAAGGCTTTAGTCGGGACCAATAAATCCAAGGCCAGTGAGAAACCTCACTTCACATTCACAGAGACAAAGAACTGATGCACACAAGCACTAAATTGTTGTCGGCAGCCGTGGCGCAGGAGTTTGCTCGGCTGAATCAAGATCATCGCTCTGCTCTGTTGGGCATTGGCGAGCAGTGGATGGTGGCCCTTAGTCGGACAGACGCAGAGGTGTTCGAGGCTATCTCCGGCACTAATGCAGACTGCTCCCACTCTGACGCATATATTGGGGATTTCCACACAGAACTGGCTAAGCGTGATAGGGACCATGACTACCAAAAACGCCTAGTTTGGGTTGATGAGGCCTCTGTAGAGGAGTCAGCTAGCTTTTCTAGTGAGATTGATGAGAGTCTGGCTCAGGCAATGACAACACCTTTGACTGCTGACTCTGCTCCGCCTAGTGATACTTCGCACTTTGTAGTGCGTGTCCCCTCTCGGTTGGATATCCTCCGGGAGGTCGCAGAGGTGCTGGCAGAAGAAATCTTTCTTACTGAGACCGACCCAGATTACCGGCACAAAGACCACACAGACGGGGTCCGCCATGCGCTAACGCAGGTAGACATTATGATTAGAGAGACAGACAATGACAAAGACTAACAGCCCCCTTCATCTACTCTGCGACGTTGACGGAGTTGCTATGGATTGGGGGGGTGTTTTCGATGAGCTTACCGAGCCTTACCGGCACCTAGGCATTAGAGAGAGTGTTCACCAGAAAACATTCAACGTGTTCGAGGGACTTGACGAAGAAACGTCTGAGCTTCTTCGAAACATTATGAATGACCGCGCCTTCTATCGTGACGTACAGCCCTACCCAGGGGCGGTAGAGGCCATCCATAAAATGGTTGAGGCGGGGCATAGAGTAGACTTTGTCACCTCACCGTGGCTCTCTAACCCTGACTGCGCTTCTGACAAGTATGTCAGTGTCGCACAGCACTTTGGACGCGAAATGGCTGGGCGCACCATCATCACCAAGGACAAGACCCTTGTGATGGGGGACATTCTCTACGATGACAAGCCGCTAATTACCGGGCACTACGTTAACCCTAGCTGGGAGCACGTCCTTATTGACCAGCCCTACAATCAGACCAGTACACACCTACGCAGAATCTTCGATCTCACTCAGTGGGAAGACGTATTAGAAATGAGCAAAAACTAACCATGGCAAAATTAATCGGTATCGGCGGCAAACTTCGCGCCGGGAAAAATGTTGTATCAGACCACCTAGAGGCTGAACATGCTTGGGCCGTTATCAATATGAGTGACGCACTTAATGATGCGCTCCTCGCTATGGACCCTTGGATTGAGATTCATGACGCACAGACCTACGTGCGATATGTAACCCTTGTTGATTCGGTTGGCTATGTAGAGGCAAAAACTTATCCAGACGTGCGCCGGTACCTGCAACTGCTCGGTACGGAGGTCGGTCGTAATATGATCGGGGACGACGTATGGGTGGACATTGTTCGTAGTCGCGTTAAGGGCCTGATGGAGGCGGGGTGCAATGTTATTGTCACTGGGATTCGCTTCGACAACGAGCTAAAAATGATTAAACAGCTTGGTGGCGAGTCATGGTGGGTAGATCGCCCCTCACTCAACACTTCTGGAGAGTCAGCAGCGCACAGTAGCGAAACAGGGGTCACTCATGATATGTTTGACACTGTGCTTACAAACGTGGGCACCGTCGATGATCTAGAAAGGATTGTAAATATGTCGGTACGATATGTTAATAAATCTCAGATGGAAACATGGTAGTGGGGGCGCAAACTGCCGTCCTAGAGGGTGGGCAGCGTATTACCGCTCACCACCCTCAAGACTGCTACCTGCCAGAGGCGTGCCCAGTACACAACCCTAGTGCTCACGGTATGCGCCACATGCCGCAAGGACTCCGAGAGGATCGTGGGACGATTGAGAGGCACTGCCGACACGGTGTGGGTCATCCTGACCCCGACCAAGTCTCCATTTGGCGACACTTCCTATCAGAACGTGAAGCCGACGCAGAGAGTGTGCACGGGTGTGACGGATGCTGTGGAGGTAGCTATGACCAGTAATCCTCAACGCCCTAAGGGGCAGATGCGTGCACGCAAGCACCGCAAGGATGCCTCGTGCGGGAAGCGCCGCTTCAAGGATCGTATCTCTGCTCAACTCTCCCTTGTCACCATTGCCAAGGTGGATACAGGCGCTCGTGATACGATTCCTGTTCGGGCCTACTATCATGGGGCCTGCCGGGGCTGGCATTTAACCAGCTCCAAATACGCAAAAAACTACGAATCAACAGAAAGAATAAGGAATAAGAAATGAAAACTATCGCACTATCAGGAACCTTCACCCTCATCATGTCAGTATTTGTAGGCATTGCGGGGTACCTAACCTACGGTAACGCTCTGGTGCCTTTCGCAGTTACCGCCGTAGTTGTGGGCCTCTCCAGCTTCCTCGGGATTCTGGTGGCAGAGGCGTGGAAGAAAAAGCTTGACAACTAGCTGACCTTCACGTATTGTTGTCCTTGTAGTTGGGAAACACCCAGTACACACAACGACAAGGACAACAATGAAGATCGAAAATAACCGCGTAGAAGTAATTACTAACTCTACCGGCTCAGAAAAAATCAAGATGGGCATTGACCCCTCTTCGTTTCCAATGATTTTGAACATTCTTATTAAGCAGTACAGTGACCCCAACAAGGCGGGGCTACAGGAGTACCTGTCCAACGCCCGAGACTCCCACATTGAGTCCGGCCAGACACGGCCTGTAGAGCTTACGCTGCCCAACGCTCTAAACCCTCAGCTAGTCATTGAAGACTTCGGCATGGGCCTTGATCGTGCTGGTCTTGAAGAGTTTGGCCAGTTTGGTGCCAGCACCAAGCGCAACACCAACGACCTTGTAGGTGGTTTTGGCCTCGGGTCTAAGTCGGGCCTTGCTATGGCCGCACAGTTCACTGCCACCGCAGTTAAGGACGGCTTCCGCAACACCATCGTGGTGTTCCGTGATGAAGACTCCTCCCCCACCATGCGCTTTGTTAATGAGAAGCCAATTCCTGTCGCGGCGAGTACACCTAATGGTGTTCGAGTGTCAATCCCCTCCTCCGAACAACAGAAGTTTCAGAAAATTATTAGTGAAGAGAACTTCTTCCTCGGCTGGGAGCCGTATAGCATCCTTGTTGACGATGAGGTCCCTTTGGGCATGAAGTCTGTCTTTGATCCTGACCAGTACACCCCTATTTTTGAGGGGCTAGATGGAGACCCTCTGGGTTGGGATCGTATTGGGGAGACTCTTCGCTCAACACTCTACTCCCCTTCGATAGCCGCAGTTATTGGCTCTGTGACCTACAAGCTAGATTTACGCCAGTTCTCGAACGCTTCACAAAAGATTATGAATGAGTTTAGGAACAGCGGCACTGTTCTTAACATTGAGAATGGTCACGTAGAGATTCACCCTTCGCGGGAGAGTCTTATCTACGACAAGCGTACAATCGAGTATATTGAAATGCGTTTTGATCTACTATACCGTGCCGCCCACAAAATGTATCAAATGGGTATTGACAGTGCTACAACAATTGAGGACGCACTCGAAGAGTATTTTCGTGTTAAAAATCTTCTGATGGGTACGCAATACTCATACCACAGTGCGCCCTTTACGTTCAATCTAAAGATTACTGACTCTAGTAAGCAGTCTCTTATTCGTGGGCGGTTGGGTCGCCAAGTCACACTTGTACCCAGCTACGACATTGCCTCAGGATACAAGCTCTCCAGCAACGAAGTGAATTTGGAAAGTATTTGTGTTCAAGGCAGTAATGGCCGCTTGCGTGGGGGCATTCTTGTGTCCTGCCCTCGAACGGAACTGGCAGACGAGACCTCTGACGCTCACCGATATCTCGATAAGCTCCGGGACACATTTACTGTGCGCGGTGTGTTGGGGTTGGGCCGTACGGACGGACCTACTGTGTCCTATGTGGATGCTGAGGCGTACGAGGCTATTGCGTTCTCCCCTTTTACTTCGGCACAGTTCTCTGAGATCATGACCAGCGAGGAATTTGCTGTGTATGTGGACAAGGGCACTGAGATTCTTCGTGAGCGCCGAACAGCACAGCGTCAGGCAAGCGCCGGTCTGTTTAAAAATGCTGCCCCTCGGGTGGTGCACAGGGGTAATCCTCTGGTCCGCACCCACAATCTCGACCAAGAGGTGTGCAAGCAGGTCCGGCTAGACACTTTGGACCCTACCGTTGAGTACTTGTTGCTTCCGCAAGGAACAGTTTCGGGTGACTACAACAGCCAAATGTCTAAGGACTTTGGGTTCACTAAACGCGAACGCTGTGAGGACTTCCTCACCATTAAAAATTTGGTGAGGTTCTACCTCAAGCACAACCCTGCAACTCAGCTAATTGCGCTCCCCGGTCGGGCAAAGGTTGATCCTCTGGTTGAGGCTCTTCCCAAAATGAAGATCAACGCAATTGAGACTGTAACGAAGTTCTTTACGACCACCATCAGGGGTATCACTGCTGATGACGTTCAAAAGTTCCAGGACTATCGTGTTCTCCTTGATGCTAGAGGGTGGTCTAATATTCTTCGAGTAAGTGGCCGTGTGGGAGAGATTAAAAATGAGGAGACTCGCAAGTGGGTTCAATCTGCTGATGCATATGACTCTACATATCTTTCGGTTCTGGAAAGTTTCAACGCAGTCCAGCGGTCCACCCGCTCCTCTAGAGTTTCATCTGACAATGGGATAACTTCCATTGACATCTCTATTCAGAGCATTGAGGTCCTTACTCAGAAGTTTAAGGGCATGGTTAACTCTCGTTCGGGTGTTTACCCTCTGATTGACTCCACCACGACTGAATCGTTACGTGCTGTACCTCAGTATCTTGACAGCCTCTCCATGAGCAAAGAGGGTATTACAGCCATCATTGAATACGTCAACATGGTTGACATTTCGAATGCCAACTGATAGTATTTGATAAGTATTCCCCAACAATAATAATGACAAGAAAGGTAGGAGCGCCAGAATGTCTGACGTAGTGTACACAATTACAAACGAGGATGGTAGGTCGGGGGCAAGTGTTACTTTTCCTGACGGCATTACCCATGTAGTCTCCTCTGATCAGGAGTCATTTGAGGCAGTCATTGCCCTGCTGCTTTCCGATGAGAGAGATGACAACGAGTTGTATGACCTCCTCGCACCCTTTGATCGGATGTTCCTCTCATACTGCAAGCTCTCAGAGCGTGTGTCCCGTAAGGGGTATCGACTCTACTTCGATGGCGACATTGTGAATAGCAGCCTTGCCAAGTTTATCGTGGACAAGATTGACACTGCGGGTGTCGATGACCCTGAGGCGTGGGAGCCATACATTCGGTTTATGGAGAAGTTGGCCACCAACCCATCTGCGATGAGTCAGGAGCACCTGTTCCACTTTATGTTTGCAAACAACATTTCGATCTTTGATGATGGTGACCTCCTGTTCTACAAGGGTGTATCGTTAGAGGGTCTTTCAAGCAACGCCGGATTTGCTATCGTGGATGGTGTCAACTATGGTGCCGTCAATTCGGACTCAACGCGCGTGACAGATGCTCAGCGCATTCCCAACTTGCTTGGCTCTACTGTAGAGATTCCTCGTAGTATGGTCAGCACAGATCGCAACGTTGGGTGTGCTACAGGGCTACACGTAGCGAACTGGAGCTTTGCCTGTGGCTTCGGCTCAAAGATCAACATGGTGCGAGTTAATCCTCGTGATGTGGTTTCAGTGCCTCAGGACTCTGGCAACCAGAAGGTTCGTGTGTCTCGCTACACAACAATTGCCACTGATATACATGATGCCTTCGAGGGTGACATCGTCACTGTCGAGTTGCTAGAGGATTTGCGGCAGAGGGCCGAAGCTGCGGCAAGGGCTGCAATTGTTCGAGAAGCAGAGAAGGCTAAGAAGAAGAAGAAGAAGAAGAAGAAGAAGAAGGCTAAGAAAAGGGCCGCACAGGACTCAGGCAGTGAAGTTGACATTACTAACTACATTAATGGTGGTGGTGACCTCTACACCATGTACAACACCGATGCTGAGAGTCACACTCCGCGCGAACCAGACTTGAAAAATCTTAAGGCTTTGGGTACATATCCTGACTCTGGTTCAGACTGGTCTACCCCTATAGACCGGGACAAGGTAGAGAAGTTTAAGGTCTTGATTACTGAGTTTCTGATTCCGGCGCAAGAGAACCTGAGCCGGTACAAGAATAAGCGAGTGACTGCTGCTCGGCGCAGGGACTTTCAAGCTGCTCTTGACGAACTGGACCTGAACTAGGTTTAGGACAATTGCCCCCTATCTGCTCTTGCAGGTGGGGGGCTTTTTGTGTATAGTGGAGATATGTTTAAACCTAACCTCCAAGAGCATGTACTGACAATGATCGCCATGCGAAAGTCCGCTGTAGACATACAAAAAAATTTAGACGTAACTATTGACCTAATTATGGGCGGGTCTTACGAGTTTCGAAGTAGGCAGACAACTAAGGACGCTGTCAATGACATGATGGATATAATGGAGGAGGTCTACGCAGAAGTTCATCGGGTAGCCGAAAAGACGCGCGAGGCACTGAGAATCAGCCTCAACGTCAACAGCCACACTCGGTCGCTACTTACGCAGTTCATCGTTGATCCTATGTCTGACGCGCCTGAACTTTCTGATTCGGCGCTGCGTGCACTTGTAGGGCTACGCAATGAGTAAGCGTGTACTGATCACTGGCAGCCGTATCTGGAATGACCCTCAAATGATGGGGGAGGCCCTTTCCGGTGTGTACGAGCCGGGGGCTGTCCTGATCGAAGGTGGGGCCGCTGGAGCCGATACAATGGCTGCGACCATCTGGAAGCACCTAGG
>JGI1221J11331_1000774_pt1 | contig 10786 bp, 4 predicted proteins | sample LakVidmifraction_4_FD_11331 | JGI IMG/M metagenome (IMG submission 11331) | reverse complement strand
GCTCAGTTCACAGTGGCGATTGTTAACCCAGGGACAGCGTGATAGTTTCACGGCCGCATCAGTTAATTTTCCAAGAACAAACCGTATTGGAGATACTATACTTCTCGCTGGTAATGCGTTGTTTGTTTCGCTTAATACTTCATTGCTTAACGTTGGGCTGCCTATCATAACCGCAGCTCCTTCACCGCAGGGTGTGACTGAATTCGTTATAGATGATTTTAACGCTTTTAGTGATGTTGCATTGGAGCTCATGAACGTTAGCGCAACGGCAATAGATCCTTTACTGCAGGATGTCATGAAAGTGGAAGTTTTCGCAACAGCGCCAGTAAGTGCGGGTATATCAAACGTTACTTCGTTGTTTCGTCAAATTGCTGTTTTCGATGGAAACCAGTTTATTGCAGGTGAAAACCTTTCGATTCTAGAAGATTACAAAGATGTTTTTGGGGCATTTACTACAGGATCACGTATTGGTGTGAAACTCCTACCGGTGAATTCCGTCACAGGAGAGAGCGGCGTTGGTACCACGAAACTTACAATAGTGGGTTGATAATCATTGATTATAATTAGTGTATATTCGTCCTAGCTGGCTCTGCAGGAGTGCACCCATGTTGATCGGAAGTAAGATAGACCACACCCACCTAGGTGTGGTTTTTTCGTATAGCACCATTAGTAATATCGATAGGAGTTCTGGCATGTAGGTTAGCATTTATGTTTAATCTTACTTTTGATCAAAAACTCAATACTATGTCTTCTCAGATTATTCCTCCGTCAGTATTTTACACCCACATACTTAGTTCCTGCACAGATCGTGATACTACGGTCGCTTGGGTCGATTTAGTCACTGGATACATGCATGCATTAAATGATCTTAGGGGTTATTTGCACGACAATGATTTAACATATGGTAATCTTTTGACTACTACTACACATGAGCTATATGCTCTAGATGTTTACATCATCTGTCTTCATGAGATCCTACAGGGCTTTTAGCCCTATTGGTTTATATAGATTTCGATAACTCAAAATTAGGATTTCATGCATGTTGCCACAATTAAAGCAAATTCCATTTCCGTTCGTTTCAAAGAGCGTTCCCTCGGTGCACATGGCGAATGGGCGCGCAAGCTTTGCGAGAATTCCCGACAGGATCAGATTAATTTGAAGTTACCGCGGTCCTCGTGGTCGTTGTCATATCAATCGCGGACAAAGCTTTTAGATTCTGTCAATTTCTTACATAGCGCCAGCAGGGCGCGCACTATTTCAATATCGGCTAAGAAAAAGATTTATTCTTATAAGTCAAGTTTTATCACGTTGACGCTGCCATCAAAGCAGGTACATAGTGATATAGTAATTAAGTCATGTTTGAATAGTTTTTTAGTCAAGATGCGAGCGATATATAACCTCAAAAACTATGTTTGGAAGGCTGAGCTGCAGGATAATGATAATATTCACTTTCATCTAGTTTTTGATATTTTCATTCATCATAAGGCTATACGGTTCTACTGGAATCAGTCTATAGAGGTTCTGGGCTATGTTACTAGATACAGGGAGAAGTTTCAAAATATGACACTGACGCAATATTCTGATTATCGCGGGGTCGATGTTATTAAGGCGATCTCAGGTTTTCAGTTCGGCGTAGCAACTGGGTGGCAGTCTCCGTCAACAGAGCAAGCAATAACGATACATTCCTCGGGAGAATTGGGCGGGTACCTTGCCAAATACATGGTGAAAGGCTCGGGGAAGACTATTAACGTTCAAGATTCTGAAAGACCAAAGGAGCATATTTCTATTAAGAATCTAGTTAGAATTAGGCGATTTGGTCGGGTGTGGGGTCGTTCACAGTCGTTGTCTAGAATTACCTATATAAGCCATTGGGATTGGTCAAGCCTATCAAAATATCTTCAATCGATTTCTAAAAACCTTGCAGGATTGGTGGAAAGGAAGTTTGATTACTGTACAGTATTCTATTATGATTTCAAGTTGAAGGGGAATCCTTTGCGTGCATTTTTGGATAAACAGATGCGAGATCTCGCGATAACATACCGTTACGAGTATCCGTAAATTAATCAAATGGTAATTTAGGGTATGGAGATATACATTATCTCCTATCCCATATCTATATGTGTCGGCCAACAAAAAAATATATATATACATTATCACTCCTCAGTAGTATTGTAATATTATATATGTATTGATTATCTTATTATATAGTGTCTTTATTATATTGTTGTATAAAAAAATATATACACACTCTCTCTCTTCATCATTGTATTATTATTATATCTATATATTATCTTACTTACTAAATTATTATCCTGTATAAAAAAATATATACACACTCTCTCTCTTCATCATTATCTTATTATTATACCTATATATTATCTTACTTACTATATTATTATCCTGTATAAAAAGATATATACACACTCTCTCTCTTCATCATTCTATTATTATTATATCTATATATTATCTTACTTACTATATTATTATCCTATATAAAAAGCTAGATAATATCCAAGGAGCTTCGCGACCTTCGGTCGCTCAGCATACGTAGAGCGCGTGCGCTGCGTTCACTCACGATTGCTGCGCTAACCAGTCGTTTACTCGTTGCTCTCGCGCGCTCGTGGTTGAGCTTGCATCGTTTCGCTTACGCCTGCCATGGCCAGTGATTACCTGCACGTCCTCCATGCAGGCCAGAAAAAGCCCTGCAGTCGTCCTTAGCACATAGCATACTTGACATATTACGCATTATGGTTACACAGCGGCATAAATGCCACCGCTGTGAACCATAATGATAATATGTGCAAGTAGCCTGCAACATTCTGCCATTTCAGCCGATTTCGGCTGGCAGGGGATTTACATAGCACACCGCCATTGCGTCGCGCTATCGCTTGGACGCACACCGTCGCACTATGTAAATTCAGCGGACGTGTAGCCGATGTGTTTAGGGGTTAACAATGTCATACTTTTGTTATTCGGTCTTGTTTGGGTCGATAGTGCGGCGGTATGCCGATGTTATAGGCACTCAGATAGTTGTATTTGATCGGTATTTTGTATTAACTTAGTCCTGTATTAATCATGGGACGATCGTCCTTTAAATAGCTTTATTATGGGTTTAATTAAATTTGGAGCATTCGTGGTGGATGTCTCAGGTAAGATTGGAGGTACAATCTTCAGTAAAAATAGAGGCGGTAATTATGCGAAGAATCGCGTGATTCCTAACAATCCAGCGACTTCACGGCAATCACTTGTGCGCGGTAGGTTCGGCTCGCTCAGTTCACAGTGGCGATTGTTAACCCAGGGACAGCGTGATAGTTTCACGGCCGCATCAGTTAATTTTCCAAGAACAAACCGTATTGGAGATACTATACTTCTCGCTGGTAATGCGTTGTTTGTTTCGCTTAATACTTCATTGCTTAACGTTGGGCTGCCTATCATAACCGCAGCTCCTTCACCGCAGGGTGTGACTGAATTCGTTATAGATGATTTTAACGCTTTTAGTGATGTTGCATTGGAGCTCATGAACGTTAGCGCAACGGCAATAGATCCTTTACTGCAGGATGTCATGAAAGTGGAAGTTTTCGCAACAGCGCCAGTAAGTGCGGGTATATCAAACGTTACTTCGTTGTTTCGTCAAATTGCTGTTTTCGATGGAAACCAGTTTATTGCAGGTGAAAACCTTTCGATTCTAGAAGATTACAAAGATGTTTTTGGGGCATTTACTACAGGATCACGTATTGGTGTGAAACTCCTACCGGTGAATTCCGTCACAGGAGAGAGCGGCGTTGGTACCACGAAACTTACAATAGTGGGTTGATAATCATTGATTATAATTAGTGTATATTCGTCCTAGCTGGCTCTGCAGGAGTGCACCCATGTTGATCGGAAGTAAGATAGACCACACCCACCTAGGTGTGGTTTTTTCGTATAGCACCATTAGTAATATCGATAGGAGTTCTGGCATGTAGGTTAGCATTTATGTTTAATCTTACTTTTGATCAAAAACTCAATACTATGTCTTCTCAGATTATTCCTCCGTCAGTATTTTACACCCACATACTTAGTTCCTGCACAGATCGTGATACTACGGTCGCTTGGGTCGATTTAGTCACTGGATACATGCATGCATTAAATGATCTTAGGGGTTATTTGCACGACAATGATTTAACATATGGTAATCTTTTGACTACTACTACACATGAGCTATATGCTCTAGATGTTTACATCATCTGTCTTCATGAGATCCTACAGGGCTTTTAGCCCTATTGGTTTATATAGATTTCGATAACTCAAAATTAGGATTTCATGCATGTTGCCACAATTAAAGCAAATTCCATTTCCGTTCGTTTCAAAGAGCGTTCCCTCGGTGCACATGGCGAATGGGCGCGCAAGCTTTGCGAGAATTCCCGACAGGATCAGATTAATTTGAAGTTACCGCGGTCCTCGTGGTCGTTGTCATATCAATCGCGGACAAAGCTTTTAGATTCTGTCAATTTCTTACATAGCGCCAGCAGGGCGCGCACTATTTCAATATCGGCTAAGAAAAAGATTTATTCTTATAAGTCAAGTTTTATCACGTTGACGCTGCCATCAAAGCAGGTACATAGTGATATAGTAATTAAGTCATGTTTGAATAGTTTTTTAGTCAAGATGCGAGCGATATATAACCTCAAAAACTATGTTTGGAAGGCTGAGCTGCAGGATAATGATAATATTCACTTTCATCTAGTTTTTGATATTTTCATTCATCATAAGGCTATACGGTTCTACTGGAATCAGTCTATAGAGGTTCTGGGCTATGTTACTAGATACAGGGAGAAGTTTCAAAATATGACACTGACGCAATATTCTGATTATCGCGGGGTCGATGTTATTAAGGCGATCTCAGGTTTTCAGTTCGGCGTAGCAACTGGGTGGCAGTCTCCGTCAACAGAGCAAGCAATAACGATACATTCCTCGGGAGAATTGGGCGGGTACCTTGCCAAATACATGGTGAAAGGCTCGGGGAAGACTATTAACGTTCAAGATTCTGAAAGACCAAAGGAGCATATTTCTATTAAGAATCTAGTTAGAATTAGGCGATTTGGTCGGGTGTGGGGTCGTTCACAGTCGTTGTCTAGAATTACCTATATAAGCCATTGGGATTGGTCAAGCCTATCAAAATATCTTCAATCGATTTCTAAAAACCTTGCAGGATTGGTGGAAAGGAAGTTTGATTACTGTACAGTATTCTATTATGATTTCAAGTTGAAGGGGAATCCTTTGCGTGCATTTTTGGATAAACAGATGCGAGATCTCGCGATAACATACCGTTACGAGTATCCGTAAATTAATCAAATGGTAATTTAGGGTATGGAGATATACATTATCTCCTATCCCATATCTATATGTGTCGGCCAACAAAAAAATATATATATACATTATCACTCCTCAGTAGTATTGTAATATTATATATGTATTGATTATCTTATTATATAGTGTCTTTATTATATTGTTGTATAAAAAAATATATACACACTCTCTCTCTTCATCATTGTATTATTATTATATCTATATATTATCTTACTTACTAAATTATTATCCTGTATAAAAAAATATATACACACTCTCTCTCTTCATCATTATCTTATTATTATACCTATATATTATCTTACTTACTATATTATTATCCTGTATAAAAAGATATATACACACTCTCTCTCTTCATCATTCTATTATTATTATATCTATATATTATCTTACTTACTATATTATTATCCTATATAAAAAGCTAGATAATATCCAAGGAGCTTCGCGACCTTCGGTCGCTCAGCATACGTAGAGCGCGTGCGCTGCGTTCACTCACGATTGCTGCGCTAACCAGTCGTTTACTCGTTGCTCTCGCGCGCTCGTGGTTGAGCTTGCATCGTTTCGCTTACGCCTGCCATGGCCAGTGATTACCTGCACGTCCTCCATGCAGGCCAGAAAAAGCCCTGCAGTCGTCCTTAGCACATAGCATACTTGACATATTACGCATTATGGTTACACAGCGGCATAAATGCCACCGCTGTGAACCATAATGATAATATGTGCAAGTAGCCTGCAACATTCTGCCATTTCAGCCGATTTCGGCTGGCAGGGGATTTACATAGCACACCGCCATTGCGTCGCGCTATCGCTTGGACGCACACCGTCGCACTATGTAAATTCAGCGGACGTGTAGCCGATGTGTTTAGGGGTTAACAATGTCATACTTTTGTTATTCGGTCTTGTTTGGGTCGATAGTGCGGCGGTATGCCGATGTTATAGGCACTCAGATAGTTGTATTTGATCGGTATTTTGTATTAACTTAGTCCTGTATTAATCATGGGACGATCGTCCTTTAAATAGCTTTATTATGGGTTTAATTAAATTTGGAGCATTCGTGGTGGATGTCTCAGGTAAGATTGGAGGTACAATCTTCAGTAAAAATAGAGGCGGTAATTATGCGAAGAATCGCGTGATTCCTAACAATCCAGCGACTTCACGGCAATCACTTGTGCGCGGTAGGTTCGGCTCGCTCAGTTCACAGTGGCGATTGTTAACCCAGGGACAGCGTGATAGTTTCACGGCCGCATCAGTTAATTTTCCAAGAACAAACCGTATTGGAGATACTATACTTCTCGCTGGTAATGCGTTGTTTGTTTCGCTTAATACTTCATTGCTTAACGTTGGGCTGCCTATCATAACCGCAGCTCCTTCACCGCAGGGTGTGACTGAATTCGTTATAGATGATTTTAACGCTTTTAGTGATGTTGCATTGGAGCTCATGAACGTTAGCGCAACGGCAATAGATCCTTTACTGCAGGATGTCATGAAAGTGGAAGTTTTCGCAACAGCGCCAGTAAGTGCGGGTATATCAAACGTTACTTCGTTGTTTCGTCAAATTGCTGTTTTCGATGGAAACCAGTTTATTGCAGGTGAAAACCTTTCGATTCTAGAAGATTACAAAGATGTTTTTGGGGCATTTACTACAGGATCACGTATTGGTGTGAAACTCCTACCGGTGAATTCCGTCACAGGAGAGAGCGGCGTTGGTACCACGAAACTTACAATAGTGGGTTGATAATCATTGATTATAATTAGTGTATATTCGTCCTAGCTGGCTCTGCAGGAGTGCACCCATGTTGATCGGAAGTAAGATAGACCACACCCACCTAGGTGTGGTTTTTTCGTATAGCACCATTAGTAATATCGATAGGAGTTCTGGCATGTAGGTTAGCATTTATGTTTAATCTTACTTTTGATCAAAAACTCAATACTATGTCTTCTCAGATTATTCCTCCGTCAGTATTTTACACCCACATACTTAGTTCCTGCACAGATCGTGATACTACGGTCGCTTGGGTCGATTTAGTCACTGGATACATGCATGCATTAAATGATCTTAGGGGTTATTTGCACGACAATGATTTAACATATGGTAATCTTTTGACTACTACTACACATGAGCTATATGCTCTAGATGTTTACATCATCTGTCTTCATGAGATCCTACAGGGCTTTTAGCCCTATTGGTTTATATAGATTTCGATAACTCAAAATTAGGATTTCATGCATGTTGCCACAATTAAAGCAAATTCCATTTCCGTTCGTTTCAAAGAGCGTTCCCTCGGTGCACATGGCGAATGGGCGCGCAAGCTTTGCGAGAATTCCCGACAGGATCAGATTAATTTGAAGTTACCGCGGTCCTCGTGGTCGTTGTCATATCAATCGCGGACAAAGCTTTTAGATTCTGTCAATTTCTTACATAGCGCCAGCAGGGCGCGCACTATTTCAATATCGGCTAAGAAAAAGATTTATTCTTATAAGTCAAGTTTTATCACGTTGACGCTGCCATCAAAGCAGGTACATAGTGATATAGTAATTAAGTCATGTTTGAATAGTTTTTTAGTCAAGATGCGAGCGATATATAACCTCAAAAACTATGTTTGGAAGGCTGAGCTGCAGGATAATGATAATATTCACTTTCATCTAGTTTTTGATATTTTCATTCATCATAAGGCTATACGGTTCTACTGGAATCAGTCTATAGAGGTTCTGGGCTATGTTACTAGATACAGGGAGAAGTTTCAAAATATGACACTGACGCAATATTCTGATTATCGCGGGGTCGATGTTATTAAGGCGATCTCAGGTTTTCAGTTCGGCGTAGCAACTGGGTGGCAGTCTCCGTCAACAGAGCAAGCAATAACGATACATTCCTCGGGAGAATTGGGCGGGTACCTTGCCAAATACATGGTGAAAGGCTCGGGGAAGACTATTAACGTTCAAGATTCTGAAAGACCAAAGGAGCATATTTCTATTAAGAATCTAGTTAGAATTAGGCGATTTGGTCGGGTGTGGGGTCGTTCACAGTCGTTGTCTAGAATTACCTATATAAGCCATTGGGATTGGTCAAGCCTATCAAAATATCTTCAATCGATTTCTAAAAACCTTGCAGGATTGGTGGAAAGGAAGTTTGATTACTGTACAGTATTCTATTATGATTTCAAGTTGAAGGGGAATCCTTTGCGTGCATTTTTGGATAAACAGATGCGAGATCTCGCGATAACATACCGTTACGAGTATCCGTAAATTAATCAAATGGTAATTTAGGGTATGGAGATATACATTATCTCCTATCCCATATCTATATGTGTCGGCCAACAAAAAAATATATATATACATTATCACTCCTCAGTAGTATTGTAATATTATATATGTATTGATTATCTTATTATATAGTGTCTTTATTATATTGTTGTATAAAAAAATATATACACACTCTCTCTCTTCATCATTGTATTATTATTATATCTATATATTATCTTACTTACTAAATTATTATCCTGTATAAAAAAATATATACACACTCTCTCTCTTCATCATTATCTTATTATTATACCTATATATTATCTTACTTACTATATTATTATCCTGTATAAAAAGATATATACACACTCTCTCTCTTCATCATTCTATTATTATTATATCTATATATTATCTTACTTACTATATTATTATCCTATATAAAAAGCTAGATAATATCCAAGGAGCTTCGCGACCTTCGGTCGCTCAGCATACGTAGAGCGCGTGCGCTGCGTTCACTCACGATTGCTGCGCTAACCAGTCGTTTACTCGTTGCTCTCGCGCGCTCGTGGTTGAGCTTGCATCGTTTCGCTTACGCCTGCCATGGCCAGTGATTACCTGCACGTCCTCCATGCAGGCCAGAAAAAGCCCTGCAGTCGTCCTTAGCACATAGCATACTTGACATATTACGCATTATGGTTACACAGCGGCATAAATGCCACCGCTGTGAACCATAATGATAATATGTGCAAGTAGCCTGCAACATTCTGCCATTTCAGCCGATTTCGGCTGGCAGGGGATTTACATAGCACACCGCCATTGCGTCGCGCTATCGCTTGGACGCACACCGTCGCACTATGTAAATTCAGCGGACGTGTAGCCGATGTGTTTAGGGGTTAACAATGTCATACTTTTGTTATTCGGTCTTGTTTGGGTCGATAGTGCGGCGGTATGCCGATGTTATAGGCACTCAGATAGTTGTATTTGATCGGTATTTTGTATTAACTTAGTCCTGTATTAATCATGGGACGATCGTCCTTTAAATAGCTTTATTATGGGTTTAATTAAATTTGGAGCATTCGTGGTGGATGTCTCAGGTAAGATTGGAGGTACAATCTTCAGTAAAAATAGAGGCGGTAATTATGCGAAGAATCGCGTGATTCCTAACAATCCAGCGACTTCACGGCAATCACTTGTGCGCGGTAGGTTCGGCTCGCTCAGTTCACAGTGGCGATTGTTAACCCAGGGACAGCGTGATAGTTTCACGGCCGCATCAGTTAATTTTCCAAGAACAAACCGTATTGGAGATACTATACTTCTCGCTGGTAATGCGTTGTTTGTTTCGCTTAATACTTCATTGCTTAACGTTGGGCTGCCTATCATAACCGCAGCTCCTTCACCGCAGGGTGTGACTGAATTCGTTATAGATGATTTTAACGCTTTTAGTGATGTTGCATTGGAGCTCATGAACGTTAGCGCAACGGCAATAGATCCTTTACTGCAGGATGTCATGAAAGTGGAAGTTTTCGCAACAGCGCCAGTAAGTGCGGGTATATCAAACGTTACTTCGTTGTTTCGTCAAATTGCTGTTTTCGATGGAAACCAGTTTATTGCAGGTGAAAACCTTTCGATTCTAGAAGATTACAAAGATGTTTTTGGGGCATTTACTACAGGATCACGTATTGGTGTGAAACTCCTACCGGTGAATTCCGTCACAGGAGAGAGCGGCGTTGGTACCACGAAACTTACAATAGTGGGTTGATAATCATTGATTATAATTAGTGTATATTCGTCCTAGCTGGCTCTGCAGGAGTGCACCCATGTTGATCGGAAGTAAGATAGACCACACCCACCTAGGTGTGGTTTTTTCGTATAGCACCATTAGTAATATCGATAGGAGTTCTGGCATGTAGGTTAGCATTTATGTTTAATCTTACTTTTGATCAAAAACTCAATACTATGTCTTCTCAGATTATTCCTCCGTCAGTATTTTACACCCACATACTTAGTTCCTGCACAGATCGTGATACTACGGTCGCTTGGGTCGATTTAGTCACTGGATACATGCATGCATTAAATGATCTTAGGGGTTATTTGCACGACAATGATTTAACATATGGTAATCTTTTGACTACTACTACACATGAGCTATATGCTCTAGATGTTTACATCATCTGTCTTCATGAGATCCTACAGGGCT
>JGI1221J11331_1000771_pt1 | contig 10791 bp, 15 predicted proteins | sample LakVidmifraction_4_FD_11331 | JGI IMG/M metagenome (IMG submission 11331) | reverse complement strand
ATCTTCAAGGGTTTTTGTTAAGTTAAAATCAATATTTGCGCTTAGGAATTCATCCACTACCTTGCCAACTTTAACGATATCTTCCCATAGTAAAGCAAGCCAGACTGAGGCATCTTCGATCAGTTTAATTAGGTCAAAGTCGAATTTTGCCTTTAAGAAGTCGTTAATAACTGACTTGCCACCCTTTAATCCGACTATTAAATCTTCAATAGCGATTGCGACAATGGCAACAATTCCAGCGATTAGAATTATAGGCGCGCCAATTAATGCCATCGTACCGGCAAAACCAAGTGCCTGTATTTTAGCAAGTAAGAATGCACCCGCGATCAAAGCAATCACGGGGGCTAGGTTCGTGAATAAGCTGATTAAGTTATTAGTCCAAATACCAAGCTGTTTGAAGAACTCAATCACATCGTCTTTATGCTCTTCCATAAACATTTTAAACGACTCGAACATGTCTTCCATTGCCGGGGCCATTGATACGGCTATAAGCGTTGAAATTGTATCGAGGCCTCTCTTTAGCTCTGAGAATGAATCGTTATAGTCGGTGATCGTCTTGCCGTTAGCCTTGGTTACTTTGCCAAATCGTTCCGACTTTATTATTAATCTTTCAATCTCTTCGCTACTTTTATTCATCATCTGAAGAAGGCTTGAATCAATCCCAAGTACTGAAGTCATAGACTTCTGTTCTTGCATAGATAAGCCCATTTGCTTGAAGCGGTTACTAACTTCCATTAGAACTGTGTCTGCACTCTTTACATTTCCATTCATGTCTCGAACTGAAACGCCGATACGTGCAAAGTCTTCACTTCCTTTTAATGATGCCTCCCCAATCTTTTCTGACAAGCTATCAATTGTTGATTCGACTGCTTGCATATCTGAACCAGACTGGCTCGCTGCAAAGCCGAGTTCTTGAATCTTCTCAATAGATACGCCCGTCTCTCTTGACAACTGAACCATGCCATCTTTACTAGCAAGCTGGGTTGTTACAAAAGCACTCAATGCACCACTAACAGCAACAACACCCGCAACAAATCCGGCAAGCATTGTGATTGAATCGGTAAGTGCATCGTTATAGTCTCCAAGGGGCTTTGTGCCACCCTCAAAACTGAACTTTGTGATTACTTCATTAACTACTGCCATTTCGTGAAGCCTCTATTAAGTGATTTTGTATATCGCTCTGAATACTCTCGAACTCGATTATATCAAGATAGTCTGGAGTATCTAAGCTTTTGATTTCTTCTAATGAGCCATAGCCCGCTTTAACGATAAATAATATTTCCATCATCAAATCATCAACATTAGAAAACTCAATAAGGCTTTCGCTACTTCTTTTTACGTGGAAGCCTAGCTTGTAGGGCTTCCGCTCATAAAAGGATATGAAATAACGCCGAATGCTACCATAATAAATTTCATGTAGTCTTGTGCATGGTCATCCCAAAACATCGGGGTCTTGCTGATTAGTGCGCCATCGACTGTTACGTGTTCATTAATGATTTGCTCGATTGCTTCAAACTCATCTGAACCCATAAAGGTTAATTGGCTTTTCTCTGCATCTGCTTTAATGCTCGTAAAGAATGAGAACACCTTCAGTCTTTTTCGGTGTGTCATTTTAGTAAAATTAAATTCGGTATCATTGATTGTCGCTGATTGGTCTTTGTGACATTCAATAATTAAATTCTGGCTTTGCTTAACTTGTTGTTCTTGGCTCATTATCTTTCTCCATTAAAAACCCCCATAGCGGGGGCTTATGTATTGCTATACGTTACGAACTGCATCACGGAATTGAACTGAATATTCCATCAAGTCGCTACCATCCAAGTTGTTCTTAGTAATAACAGGCTTGGTTGTAATTGAACCGCCTTCAAGGGTATGTGATTCCTTGCTTGCTGTGCCGTCTTTAACGAAGTTTTCTACCATTGAACCGTTCAAGATAGTTGGTGATTCCTGATTGATTACAGTGTTCATGAAAATATCAGAATCGCTATACTTCTGCACACGGAATACAAGATCTGCCACGCCCCCATCTGTACGTTTATTGATACTTACCCCACCACTTACCGAGTTAGTTCGGCTTGTAAGCGGATTGACTGAAGTAAGTGTAAGGTAATCACCAACCGCAAAATCGTTAATGATTGTGCCATTCAACTCAAAGGTTGTTAGGTCTGCATTTATTTGAATGTTACTAGCCATTTCAGCTCTCCTTAAATATTGAAGTTGATGATAATATCGACTTCATGAATTGCACCAGCGTTCTTAACAGCACATTGTAATACAGGTGATTTTCGCGCCTGTCTATCAGCTTGTGGTTGATCTGCTAATGATCCAGCTAACCAGTAGTACCCCATGCTTTCGATTGAGCGCTTAAATGCTTCAACGTCACCGAATGAATCAGGACTTGACCAAGTGCCGGGTGCGAAAACGCCAGCTCTTACAAAGCCACGGGTTGTTTTCTCACCCTGAGAAATAAGTTGATTAACACCTTTCTGAGTTTGTGGAATTTTAGTGCCTGTCTGCTTGAGCAAGTTGAACATATCGGTCTGGACTGCATCGACAAAAGCAATCAAATTGTACACATTATCTAAGAAGTCATTCGCTCCGCTTGTAAGAACTACGGTCACATTCTTGATGGTGGTGTAAATATCTAAACCGACCTTTTTAGCTTTGCTGATTTCTGACTGAGTGTACTGCTCTGCTGATACCCCGTTAAGCTCTTTAAGGTTCATCGTGAGAGCTGAGTTCTGAGCATTGAAATTAACAGTGTGAGCGCGTGCCATCATCGCAACTGCAATGTGTCGAGAGCCAGCTTTAGAGTACATCATGCGGTAATACGTTAAACCGCTTAATTTAATATCCCAGACCGCGTTTGTAATATCAATCTCAAGATTCAATGAGCTGTCGAAAACGTCATAACCCAATACGCTATTAGCCTGTGACCAAGTAGCAAGTGCTTTTGACTCATCATCTGTTGGGTTATCGATAAACATAAACCCTTTGAAATTAACCAAGGCTTTAAGCTCTGTTACGGAAGTTTCTTTTGATTCCGCGGTTAGCGTTGCTGTTGCCAATCCATCAAGAGCGGATGCCCCGGAACCAGAGGATAAAGTGAAAATGTTACCAAGGAATGTCCCAGTACCACCGTCAGTCATGAAACTAATTGCTGATGTTGCCCCGGTGGTGTCGCTTGTTACTACATATTTTTGGTCAATTACTGAAACGACCGCGCCCGTGATTTCCGTATTCAATATAGCTAAAACATCCGCTGTGTCTGTTGATGTTTGGAAGTCCAAGGCTGTTACCGACTGGGTTGTACCATCAATATCAATATCGAATGAGCCATCTGGAATAGCTTGAAGCGAACCAATCAAGGAAGCCTCACTTAACTGCGTACCTGTCAGAGTTCCAGCAGTCGCACTTACTGTTTCATCAACTGCTCGATGATAACCAATGACTAAATACCCGCCCGCGTTTACGGGGTTAGGCTGTTGTGCGAAAAAGGTCTTGGCGTACTGATAAGCTTGTGAAGCTGTGCCGAAGTCACTAGCAACGCTTGCTATATCAGTATAAATTGATTCGCGCTTATATGAGTTTAAAAAGTTGCTCTCACTCGTAAGAATAGCAACGATGTTCATATTGTCACGGCCTGCCAATTGACCTTCAGGGAATCAATGCGACATTAACGACATTTGAGATATTAGCCATTTTTATAGCTCCTATTAATTAACGATTATTTCGATTTGTGGCGTATCTATTCTTAAAGTAGATACAGCTTCATGGTGGTTGTACGTGACATTAAAAACTACATCGTACCGCTCATTGTAAGTCGAACCCTGCAATGCCTTGATGTTGTCAACCCTACTCGCATTATAGACCACTAGGGCATTTAATACACAGAATTGATATGCAACCTCTGACTTTAGTAATACTCGCAGTTTATTTGCATTGGCACTTGCTGAACTTCCAAAAAATGAAACTGTAACTTGGGTCTTAATTACGGCATTGTAATACTCTGTCTCGGTCGCGTAATCATAGTCATAAGTCTCACTTAAAGAATCGTTTCCGATTGAATCTATTACGATCGTGTTGCTTTGAAGAAGTGGCGAATTATAATTCTCTCTGCCAATCAAAACCATGGATGGGTCAAAGGTTAAAATCTCAACTACCAGGCCTGCTACTTTTTCAAGAATTGCCATTATTTAACTTCCTCATACGTTGCGCCGTACATTCCGTATTCTGCCCCGGCCTTGATACTGATTGCTACCCAAAGAATATCATCGTATCTTAATTGGTCTCCAATATTGATAGAGAAGGTGCATACGGTCTCGATATATCTCAGGCTGTAATCAATAAGCGCTTTGTTTATCTTCTCAAGTGGCGCTGGAACTACTGTTGCGCATTCGTTTGTTTCTACCCCCGTGATAACTGGGTGAAAGTTTACGACTGTTTGAGTATTGACCACTCTAATGACTGGCACTGAATAAAATAATACTCCGGCTCGCATATTTGGGATATTGTAATTAGTCACTTCGCACCGCGCTTGATATTGATTGTTTTAGTGTACCTTTGTCAACTAGGATTGCTGATGAACCTTTAGCCTCTTTAGTTGATTCCTTTAGGGCTTCCCATTGACCATAACCGCCCGTCTCAAAAGCTTCACCGATAAACTTCTCAACATAAACTCCGACTCTAGCTAGTGCCTTCTCTGAGTCCATGCCGTCCTGAATAACTTTTTGAAATTGAATTTGAGTAAACTTCAATATTTTCTTCTGGTTTAGATGGATAGGCTCTCGCAACCATGAACGCATTGGAACTCCTATGCCATATTCATGCTTGTAGCCAACTTCCATGACCGTCAGGCCACTATCGTAAACTTTACTGCTGGCCTTCTCTGTCGGTAATCCAACTGCCACACTAAGGCTTAGAGCTTTATCAAGATTCTTTTTGTAAAGATTCAGCTTTTTCAGTGCTTCTTCAGGTTTCATACTACAAACGCACCCTGTCTTGATTTTGTAATCATCAAGAACTTCTGGCCATACTTTGACCAGTTAAAAAATTCGTTGGCACGGCCTGTTATACCGCTTGCCGTGAATGACGTTGATACGCCCAATGCACCGTGACTTGTTACGTCCTTGATTGCCTGGGGGTTTGGTGTAATCTCCGTCAATAACAAATGAGCAACCAAGTTTAAGATTGCTTCATCTGTAGACACGTTCAGACCATAATCGAAATTATAGTAAGCCTTATAAACTGGCTCAATGACAGGAATGTAAGCATCTGCTGTCGCTGTTGGGAATTCGGGAAAACGCGCCTTAAAGTCATCGATTAACATTTCGCTAATTTACCGCTCTTGATTGTATGCTCGATTCGCATTACGTCTGCTTCTGAACGGGCAAGCACTTTGCTTTCTTTGCCGGGGTCGATGTCAACACCACAAATAATAAACTTACGGTTGGATAAGTTAGTCAGCTTGTATTCTGCTGAATTAACTTTTACATCATCTTTAGGTTCATCATCGCTTGAATCATCGCTTGAATCATCGCTTGAATCATCACCTTCAACATGTTTCGGTGGGGTCATTTCATCTAATAATGCTTGTAGCTGAGGAACAGTTAACCCTGCAATCTCAACTTCAATTTCCTGTTTAGTAGCTTCTTCTTCGATCATCTCCAGAAGCTCTGCTTTCGATATTTTAGCCATTTTCATTCTCCAATATAAATTAGTGGGGATTCACCTAAGCAAATCCCCGGTACAAATTAAGCCCAAACGTCAGTTAGGACATAACCTGCTGTATCTTCTAAAACGTCTAGTCCGGCAATGCGGTACTTAGATTCGTTTTGGTAAGAGAAAGAACCAGTCTTCAATACTTCTCCGTACATCAACGGCTGTGGAATACGCATAATCATCGCTTCCCCACTTGATGCGAAAAGAACCATATCAGTCAAGCAACGTGCTGAAGAAAAGAAGCTCACTGTTGGGAAGTTCTTCTGTAAAGCAATCAATACTGAATCAGTAGAACCCGCAGTATTGAGCATGGTAGCTCGCAACAAGTTCATAACCTGTACTGGCATTACGCACTGATCTGCCATATAGCCTTCTGTATTAAATACCGCGCCCCACTGAGCGTTGATTGCATCTTTAACATCATCGTACATCTGTATAGCTGTTAAGGCACTAAATAGCCCTGTAGCTCCACCTGATGCAAAACCAGTATAGTTTAGCAAGCCTTGCTTACCGTCAATACCGTTGTAACCGATTTCGTCAACTTCACGCAAGTAAACCTTGTTTGTAGCTTCAAGATACTTAGCAACGATGTTCACGCCCTGAAGTTCTGCTTCCTTAACTTCGTCTTCCGTCCATTTCGATTCAGCTTCACGAATCAAAACTTTCAAATAGCTGTCTTCCATTGAAAGGCTAATACGGCCTTTGTTGTCAGAGTTGTCGCCAGAAGTAGTAAAACCACCCTGCTCAAGAACTCGTAAAGAACCAATTCTACGTGCGTAACCGCCAGTGTTATCTGCTTGAATGCCTGAGTTTACAAACGTCAAATCCGGGTATTTCTTTTCAAAAATAGTTGGGCTGATGAATGTAAGGTTACGTGCAAGCACTGTACCAGCGTAAGCATCTGCGAAGCCTGACTGCTTAGATGAGGCTTTTAGCAATTCCGCAGAATCTAAATTAAATAACTGTCCAATCTTCATTTTGTATCTCCTTATTTAAGACGTACTAACCAAGCATCGGTAGTTACTTCTTCTAGAAACTCGTATGCGGTTGTGACATTACCTGCTGATGTTGTTGTGGCTTTACCGTACTCACCAGCAGTTTGGTTTTCGACATAAACAACACCACCGAAAGACGGGGTGTCTCCTGTTACAACGTCAACTGTTGCAAGACCAGCGCGTAAAAACTCAACTTGCGAATAAAGATCTGTTGTGATCGTTGCACCGCTCTCTAATGCGTTAGATACAAAGCGCAAAACCACACCAGCGATAACCGGGGTTGTCGAAGCATCAATGTTGTCTAATGAACCAGTGTCCATTTTTGCGAAACGCCCTACTACTAAACCATTCTCGAATGTCTTAGCTGTTAGACAAATGTTGTTTGAACCGTAAAGTTCACCTGAGCCGATTTTGTTTTGGTCGGCTAAATAACCTGTTGCGAAAGCCATGTTTATAGCTCCTTATCTTTTAATTTATCGAAGGGTTTAACCGTACCATCGGCATCGGCAAAGTTTTCATACTGCTTGTTCATTTTAAGCAATTTGAATGCTGTTGGCAATTCGACATCTGAGAACTTATCATCAACTGGGTGGCGACTGCATCTGCCATAATCTTGGGCATTGCTGTGTCACCGAAAGCGTAGGTTGCTGGCAAGAACTCGCGGGCTTTTTCAATTACCTTTAGTCTTGCCACTACACGCTTATCGACTGCATCATTAAAATCTTGGTCTGTGAATGGTGAAGCTTTTGGCTTGTCTTCAGCCTCCGGGTCTTCATCTGCTACTTTCGCAGGGTCTCCACCTTCAGCATCTTCTTCAGCTGTATTTTCGTCTGGAATATCTCCTGACTCTTCAGCGTCTTCAATAGCCGGGTCTTCACCCTCTCCTTCAGCTTCCGGGTCTACTGACTCATCGCCTTGCTTTGCCATTGCTAGTAGTTTTTCAAGTCCTGGTAGCATCTTCTGAAGCTCATTTACTGGTACGGTCTTCATTGCTTCCGGTAATGCCATAGCAATCTCAACAATTCGCTGTAGATTGGGCGCTCCTTCTGCATCTAAAAACTGTTCATGTAGCTTAATTTTTTTGCCCATGTTTAGTTCTCCTTTATGGTCATTAAAAGTACAAATCTCACCGCAACGGCCTTTGTCGACTACTGCTAAATGATGGGGTTCAATGTTAATCTGCTCGAAGTCATAAACATCATGCTCAATAAGGTCTGCACCATAACCAAGACTTAATTGGTTTGTGCCGCCCTTGACAAGTTCAATTATTTCATTTGAGAGTTTAACACTATTCTGTATAGCAATTGTAGATGCAAGGTCTTTATCAAAAAACTCGATAATCTCTGAGCTTGATATTGTGCCTTTTACATGAATTGAATTAACCGGGTCGCTGGTTGATATATGACCATCGGTAATCGGCAGGTTATTCATCTTGTCTTGAATTGCTGATATTGTCTGCCGCGTACGGTAGACCTTGAAGACCTTATCCGGTGGCTGTTTGCCTATTTCAGCACCAAGGTACTCTTGAAAGCCGTCACGAATAGACTTGAGCTTTTTGTTTGCAAAGTCATAACATGTTTTATCTGTGAATATCATTACTCTTCATCCTCTTCAAATATAGCATGACTGCTACAGCGACAACCAAAATCTAAGCCGGGGAGTAGTGTTTTTTGGTCGCATGATGAGTATAAACCCTCACTTAGTATGAATACTTTATCATGCCTGGCTTGGTGGCAGACTCTTTTTCTTTCATCTTGAGTTGTTTTCCATACCGCTTTTGTTATTCCAGCATCCAACATTCTAGCTTTTGATGCGAGGGAATTGAAGGTGGTCACTTGCTGTCTAGCTACAAATTGAGCCGCGTCTTTCCGCTTTGACTTAGTTAAATCGAACCCAGCGATCACTTCTGACATTGGCTCACCCTCTGCCATTGCTCTAAGCGTGTTTGCTGTGAATGCTTGTAAAGTATCGTCTCTTAACTTTAAAGCCCATACCTGTGTCTCTAGCTTGTATGCGTTAATGGACTGCTGGACTGATTCATTCTGAATATACTGAGCTGAAGATATACCCGTGGCCTTTTCAAACCCTTTGTAGGTCTGTGCTTGGTTGTATGAATCAACTTTTCTTAGCAAGTCATCAACATACTTCTCTATTCGCTTTGTGCTGAACCGCTTTAGTATTTTACGCTTTGCTTTTCTGCTTAATTCTAAGAAAACTTTTGCGTAATTACCAACCTGTTTTGCATCCTGAAACTTCTCCACTGTCTTAACGTGAAGGCTATTAAGACTCTCATTCTTAAACTGGCTACCCATTGACTCAACCATGTAAGTCGTAAACCGGGCAAATTCCTTTTCGTACTTCTTTGGGTACTCTGGCATCTTAGCTGTTTTCATCTGTACCAAACACTTTGTCAAAGTCGTCTTCTTGACCTATGCCGTATTCATTTAGGTAAGCTGAGAAGTCTTCACCAATGCTTGCTAGTTTCAAAGCATTTTCAATAATAATACCCTCAAATTTAACCTTCTCGTTAGGCGTTTGCACTTGGTTATCTTTAAACTTGATTGGCTCTTTACCTAGTGCTTGTAAAAGCTCGTTGATTGGGTCGATTAAATATTCTGACTGGTGGTTAGTCACGGTCTCGGAAAAAGATTGCCTTTCGCTGTCTGCTTTGGAATTTAACCCTTTGGAAGACTCTCCAACAAGTATCGACAAAGGGATTCCTGTGACCATAGTTATACGTCTCAATGAGTGTTCAGCTACTTTGTCATAGTCGGCAAGCGTTTGATTTACAACGGTCACTGAATCCTCAGCATCAAGCAAGCCTGCACCGCTGATGCCACGACCGCCTTCCAGCGCGCTAAAGTATTTAACTAGCTCGCTCTCTTGGCCTGCTTGCATTGTATCTTTAAGTCCGTTCACACTATAAAACAGCGTTGAATTCTTCTCAATGATTGAAGCTCCGGCACGTTCGATAATGCCGTCATTAATCAACTGCGCTCGAATAAGTTCGAATAAGCTAACACCACCAAATCTGTATTGTGGTTTATCAAGCTCTGCTGGCTCTACAAAATTGAAGTCAATTATTCGGGAATGGTGAAACTCGTACCCTCTAATCCCGTAGGCTTTGATCTGGTAATAACGGTCTTCAGTCAGGTTAGTTCCATAATCTAGCGGGTAAACCATGTCGCCACTAAAGACATCAAACTTAGTGTTCTGGATATTAACTTGACTAGAAATAGGTTTTGAAAGGTCTTTACCCTTTTCATTGATGACGATTACACCGCGACCGAATGCTAGTTGGAACTTTGAAGCTCGCTTAACTGCTTTAGCTAATCGCTGGTTGTAAAATGTCTCCAGGTTTTTGTCATCGAATTGGATTGTTTTGTTGAGGGATGTGCTTGTGATAAGAGTGATTATGCGGTTGCCAATGCCACTAAGCATCAAGGCTCGCATCTCTGAGTCGGCTATACGGCTGGCCTGAAAGGTGTTTGTGCTTGCCGGGTTGCGTTCGTTTGTAAGGGAATTATAAAGACTTACGATTCCATCAATAAAGCTATGTGCCATTTTTTCCACCGATTGCGTTTTACGCGATTATCGCACATGGCTGTTAGTTGTCAAACTTATTGCTCAATTGCATTATTCATGACGGCTGTGGCTTGATGGTTGGCACTCCGGTGTTTTTCTATCTACAATCCCGTAATATATAATCATCATTACTCACCCGCCTCTAGTTTGTTTGCGTAATCAAGAAGGTTGGCATCCATCATATCAACATCACTTTGATCTAGTTGCCTAGATTGCACATAGTCCAAGGCTTTACGTATAACAGCAGCATCATGCTGGGCTAGTGACTGTTTAGGAACTTTCTTCATGTCATCAAGTAACCCTGTTTGCTCCCATGATGCGTGCTCACCATTCAAGTGAGATCCATAAATCCCGTCTGAATTCTCAACCAAAAAGGCTACTGAATATTTCAGGAACTCACAATGCGCTCCCAATTCTTTGATCTTCTGCTCGGCCTCGGCAAGCTTTCTAGCTCCTTCGCAACTACACATCAATATCTACCTCTTTAATG
>JGI1221J11331_1000767_pt1 | contig 10828 bp, 5 predicted proteins | sample LakVidmifraction_4_FD_11331 | JGI IMG/M metagenome (IMG submission 11331) | reverse complement strand
ATTACTAATGAACCCGCTGCACCATCGGCTGGTGTTCTAAGGGTTTACAGCAAAAATATAAGTGGGCGTATGACATTAAAGACTAGAGGCCCTAGCGGTCTTGATACCCCAATACAAAACGCTTTTTGGCAAAACAATATCTCAATGTGGAACACAACAACTGCTACGGCTGGTGTGTGGTTAGGAACAGCAGGGGCAGGAGCTGGAACATATACAACTGCACTACCCACAACTACAAGCAGCTATACAACCATAAAACGTGGGCGATACGCCAACATAGTAACTACGCTGAACCAACCGCTTGGGCAACGTAACACCGAGCTAATGTTCTTTAGGGGTGGTGCAGCAAACCAAGGTGGTTTCTTCTTCTTTGCTCGACTTGGTTTCGACGTATGGACAAATGGTGGTCGCTTCTTTGCGGGTATGCACACAGCTACGACTGTTGTATCGGCTAACCCATCACTACTGAACAACACCGTAGGCTTTTGTGTAGACGCTGCTGACAATGGGGCTATCTCGTTCTTAACCCGTGGAACAAGTGCAACCAAAGAAAGCACAGGTTATACGATTGTTTCAGGTAAGGGCTACGACGTGTATATCTTTGCAGCACCAAACAGCGCACAGTATACTTGGAGGATTGTGGATATAAACTTGGGAACAGAAGCAAGCGGTACGGCTACGGCAACATTACCAACAAACACAGTTATGCAAACTGCAGGTGTACTAGCGTCTAATGCGGCACTTACACCAGTTACTTCTGTACAGTTGGGTATTAACCGTATTTATGTAGAAACAGATTACTAAACCACTATAGCTTTTATAGCTAACGTGTTAATACAATCTTAGAGCGATCAATATACTTGTTACAGTCTTGTACGATAGCTAACATATAACTATCGGTTGATTCTGTGCAGTAGATACTAAACAGCTCAGTAGGTTGAAATGTACCTTTCTCTATGTATACATCCATGCGTCTTTGCATATCAGGGTCTTTGGCATAGGCAGCATTAAGCGCATCACTAAGCCGAGTACGGTCTGCTTTTGTCATAACTTCAAACCATACAAAGTGTAGGTATTCATGTGCAAGGGTTCGTCTTGACTCATCTATACTGAGGTCGTTACGGATAGTTATATTGTAATAATTATACTGACCCCTATTATCTCCAAGATTGCCAAAACTAAGCTCTAAGTATTCGATGTCAACATCAACCGTCTGTATCGTACCGAGTAGGTCGTATAGCTGTTTCTCTTGTTTTATTACTGGCTTGACATATTGAACAACAGTAGGCTGAACATAAGGGAATAGATAAGGTATAGCGAATATAAGGGCATTGCTAAGTGCGAGTAATGTGAGGATGATTGATAGTATTATCTTCATGCCATACTTATACCACACGCTAATGGTTAAAGTCAAGTATAAAGTTGTTTACTATTAAATACATAAGTAGTATAATGCGACTAGATAACTGCATCGCCAGACTCTCAATTCCTACCAAAATGAGGACGAATTGAAATCAACTAGATTTTAATTTAACTTTATTGGAGAATAATAATGGCAGACTTAGGATACAATTACAAAACAAACTATGCAAATGGTTATACCTTTACGCCGTACCTCGGTAGTGAAGCAGCTGGTGCAAACGATATATATCGTTTTAATCAGAATAAGGACGGGGGTATTAACTATTTCCGTAACGACGCGCCTGTTACTAATACAGAGTTTGGTCAAGCTACTGGTGCTGATTACAACTCAATCGAAGGCAAAGGCCCTAATGTTGGGTCTAGTGGTTACTACTTTAGGACAGTTGCACCGGACTATTCTGGCGATACTCTTGGTGCTACATCGACGACTGATGCACAAGCTCAGTCTGACACACTTGCCTCACTTGCCGACCAACGTAGCCAACTACAAGGCTTGCTAGGACGAACGGAGGTTGGTCTTTCACAAGGGCTTACACGTAACCAAGACGACTACAATACCGAAGTAGGTGGTGCTAACAACGCAAAAGCCCTACAATACGGCAATTTTGCTGACAAACGATTAAGCAACAATGAAAACAAACAATCAGCTTACGGAACGATTAACCGTAACGCCAACGCTGGCTACCGTTCACTTGCCCAGATTATTGGGCGAGCTTCTGGTACTGGTTCATCAGCATTTCGTGATTTACTTCCTAATGTTATTGGACAAGACACCTCTAGCAAGCGTCGTGCCGCTAATGAGAACTTTGGACGCAACTTACAAGGTATCGATAAAGCACAGGGTCAATATGATATTAGCTTTGAAAGCGTCCTTGCCGACCTCCTAAAACAGAAGAAAGATAATGAAGCTACTCTCCGCACAGGCGTAGAGGGACAACGACAGGGCATAAACAGTCAACTTGCACAAAACGCAGCACAAGACGCAGAAGCACGAGGCGGTGGATTCGCAGCGGTTAGGGCAGCATCTCAACCCTTCCAAGACTCAATCAATAGCTCACGAGATACAGTACAGTCATTCTTTGACCAATTCCGCACACCGTTTGCTCAGAAGCAAGCTGTCGCACCTACCCCTGAGCTGTCTCAGTACACAACTGACCGTTCAGTAGTAAACCAACAAGCGCAAGGTGGAGGCGATGCTTCTAACCCTTACGCACAACTACTCCGTAAAAGACTACAACAGGCGTAACCACAATGGGTTGCTCCATAATTAGGAGAGCAGAATGGATCTAAAGAAGCTCTTGCAAGGCAATAATACGTTCGGCACAGCCGTGCGTCCTCAAGCTACACCTCCAGCAAGCACTTCTCAGTTCCGTCAAGTTCAACGTGCAGATAAAGGTTTTGACTTCTTTAAGGGCAATAATAAAATTACCATCGAAGATTTTACTAGGGGTACAGGGGCAAACGGCAGTAACCTCAGACAGTCACTTGCTAGGCAGGGTGANCGAGTATCTCAAAACATGATTGCAGAACAGAAAGCATATGAAAATAACCCAACCGTTAAAGGCTACAATTTGTTAAACGTAGACCAACAACGAATAAAACTGGCTGATATACAAGGTCTGGCTAACCGCAAAGACTTCAATACTGTTAATGACCTTAATAACCAACAGTGGGCGCAACAACAATTATTAGCTTTACAAAAGGCGGGTAACGCAAAGAAAGGCAACTTATTAACATTTGGACAAGATCTTGTTGGTGGTTTTATTGCTCCAGCTCAACAGATTGGTAACACAATAGGGGACTCATTTAACCAGGATACTCGTGGAAACAAGCTACAAAACCTATTTAATCTAAATAAAATTAACAGTGACCAGTACAAGGCAGGACTAGATGCGGTCTTGCAGAACAGTGTTGATACAAAAGCAACACAAGATGCTCAAGGCAATGTAGGCATAGAGCGGAAGACCCCATTAGAGTTTGCACAGAAGTTTGGGGCAGAGGGCGCAAATGCTGGTGTTACATATCTTCCTATCGGTGCAGCTTACGGGAATGTTGCAAAGCTAGGACTGAAACCTGCCGCTGGTCTCGTTGCGGGCAACATAGCAAAAGAAGGGACAGCCTACACAGTTGCTAATACTGCCAATGACGCTTTACAGGGTCGCCAGATAACNCCAGAAAGCATTGCAATGAACGCTGCTCTTAGTTTTGGTGGTGCTGGTGTTGGCGCAAGCACAGCACTTATAAGACCTGGTGTTNCNNANGCTGCTAGAACCACGACTAAACTTGTTAAAGATACTGGCAGAGCAATCGAACAAGTCAACCCTCAAATAGCTCAAATAGACGAAACCCTCGGTAATTACAAGAGGGCGTATGACGTTGAGACGAATCCAGTACTGCGAGAACAGATTAACAGAGGTATTACACAGTTAAATACTGAACGACGCAATATGCTACAGCGTGGTTCTGTTCCTGCTTCTAACTTTGACCCGACGGGAAAGCTAGGTAACGTAGACCCTACACTACCTACTACACCAAAGACAGAAGTACCTACTCGTGCAGAAACTCGTGTCGCTAAAGCACTAGACCCTAATGACCCACTTAAATATGGACAACTTGTCCCTAAAGAACAGGCTTTGTTTAAGGCTACTAAATCACCAGAGGCTAAGTCATCGTTTGCAAATAAGACCGTACAAGGCTCAAAAGAAGTAAGCGATGAAGTAAAGACACAAGTCAAGGCAAGCAAACCCGTATACACACCAACAAGCGATGTAGATAGGATAACAATATCAGATGCTTACCTCAAGAAGCAAGGAGTTAGTAAAGCCGCTACCGACGTAAGAGAACGTCTAAATAGCAAGAACATAGACGACCAAACAGTCTCGGATGCCATTGCTACCGCAAAAGCACTTGACGCAAAAGGAAGCAAGCAGTCTCTTGTGGATGCTTCAGACATTTATGAAAAGTTATCCGAGAAACTAACAAAAGCTGGTCAAACAGTTCAGGCTGCATCGTTGCTGAGCAACCGAACACCACAAGGTCTTCAGTTCAGCGCAATCAGAACGATAAGGAAAGAAGGCGTTACACTTACTAATGATATTAAGCAGGAGATAACAAGACTCATTGGTGAGGTTAAGAATACTCAGCCTGGCAGTTATGAGGACGGACTTGCTCGTTTTAGGGTTCAACAATACGTGTCTAAACAAATACCGTCGGCTGGTTCAAGTAAAGCTATCCAACTATGGAAAGCTGGGTTATTAACTTCCCCACGTACAACCGCAGGAAACCTACTTGGTAACACTTCAGAAGCTATATTCGCCAAAGGTTACGTTGACCCACTTGCAAACGTAGTAGACAAGTTATTTTCGTTATTCTCAGGTAAAAGAAGTCGTAGCTATACATTACGTGGGTTAGCGAGTGGTACTGGAGAGGGCATTAAAAAAGGTATTAGTTATTTCAAGACTGGTTATGACCCACGTAACCCTGCACAGAAGTTTGATGTAAGACAGATACACTACTCAGACAAGCCACTTGGACGAGCTGCCGAGGTGTACACTCAGACTGTATTTAAGTTAATGGGAGTAGCCGACCAACCATTTTACTATGCCAGCCTTAGAAACTCGTTATACGATCAGGCAATAACATCTGCCAAAAACAACAAACTACGGGGCGCAGAAAAGCAATCTTTTATAAACAAGTTTGTAAGCGAACCAGACAAAAAAGCAATGCAACTTGCAGACGCAGAGGCTCGCTATACCGTGTTTCAAAACGAAACGGCACTTGGTACTGCTGCATCACGTATTAAAGGCATGGAAGGTATACCAGGCGATGTTGCAGAGTTTGTTATACCTTTCTCTGGTGTGCCATCATCTATTGCTACACGAATGGTCGAGCGTACACCTATAGGTACTGCTATAGAGATTGTTAAGCAAATAAGAAGTAAAAAGTTCGACCAACGTGCTATGACGAAAGCTATAGCGAATGGTACAGCAGCTATACCTTTAATTGGTGCTGGATTTGCACTTGCAAGCAACGGTGAGATGACTCTTGGTTTCCCAACAGATAAAAAAGAGCGTGATCTATGGGAGGCAGAAGGCAAACAGCCGTATTCTATCCGCATAGGCAACCAATGGCTTTCATTAAATTATATGCAACCTGCTGGGAACTTAATGGCGGCTGGTGCGCAATACGCTGGCGAAAAACTAAAGGGCAAGTCAGATCAAGAAGCATTTAATACTGCACTGGCTGGTGCTGGCAAGGCGTTCTCGGAGCAGTCTTTCTTAAAGGGTGTGTCTGGTATTGGTAATGCCATATCAGACCCTACAAGATTTGGACAAAAGTTTGCTGAACAAACCGCTGGCAGTATAGTTCCTAACTTTATACGTACTTCTGCACGAGCAAACGACCCATTTGCACGAGAAACAAATAACATAGGAGATGCCGTCTTATCTGGTATTCCTGGGGCTAGGGAAACACTGCCCATAAAGACAAACATTCTTGGTAAGCCTGTTGAACGACGAAGCTCGACATTAGATGAAACCATCAACCCCTTTAGGCCATCAGATGTAAAAAACGAAGATAACCCAATTATAAAAGAGTTGCGAAGATTACAAGATACTCAGAACGGGATAACCCCTACGGAAGCCACAAAATCGTCCATTGAGGGAATAGACGACCAAAGCCTACGAGAACTTAATCAAAAGGTAGCAAGCGGTGTATCGGGTGAATGGGGTAATGTAATTAAAGATTTAAGATACGCACAACTATCAGATCAAGATAAAAAGAGAATACTTGACAGAGTAAATGACACAGTATTTAACGCCAAAAAATCAGACTATAAACTAGACACGAAACTTACTCAACGATCCCTTGCGTATAAAAATGGTCAACCGATTGATTACTTTGACGGGTTTGATAGCTCTACGGGTGTTGCAAAAACTACCGACAAAACTTCAACTGCTAAAAAAATAACAAAAGCTAAAGGTTCAAGAACGGCAAGGAGGGCGAACGGTAGGTCGGGTAAAGGTAGTAAGTCCGATTATGCAAGCCTAATATCTGCAACAAATAAGACAGCATTTGCGAACCAACAAGCATTACAGAAGCTCATAAAAGGTAAGAAAATAACAAGGAGAAAAATAGCATGATTGTAACAACCCTTTTCACACAAATTAACGGAGCTTATAGGGGTACTGATGATGACGCACCTGCATCTGGTACACCAGACTTTACGCTATGGCTTGCAACGGCTAACCGCAAGATAAGCGAATGGGCAACAGACGACAAAAGCACATGGGGTTCTAACTTCTACTACAGTGAGCCAAGTGAGCCTGGGACGGTAGCTACAACAGCTACAACAGCCCTGACGGGTACAAGTACAAACTTTACTGACTACCGTGTAGGGGATAAAATTACCGTGAGTGGCGAGACTGTACGCACTATCGCAACTATCCCTAGTGCTACAAGCCTGACTGTTACGGTGGCATTTTCTAGCACCACAACCTCTGCAACATTCACACACAAATCAATCATTGCAACAGGTGTACAATCATACAACCTGCACCGTAACTTTAACTATCCGTCAGATAAGACACTTGTCAGTACAACCGCACAGAACTACGAGTATGTACTTGGTGAGCCACAACAGCGTGAAAGATTCCAGAACGAAGTCTACATATCTGGTATGAACCCACAAGTTATTACTTTCCAAACAGCTATCGCCTCAACCGACCCGATAGTAGGCGGAACTTTAATCGTGCCTGGCTACTTCTTGCCACCAGACCTCACCAGTACAAGCGATGTCGTACCAGTTCCCGACCCATACTGGCTTGTATATGCAGTAGCCTCTGAGCTTTCATTTAACGACCAGTCATACAGCGATAAATCTCCCGACCTGAACGCAAAGGCTAATAACCTTTATTCGCAGATGGTTAGCAAGAACCGTCGTGGAACATCTGAGAACCCTCGAACTGTCCCTACGTCTGTTTCTAGAATAACTAATACCGAAGTTGAAAGCCTATAATGCCATACCAAGTAAAGGGTCAGCGAGCCAAGAAGCACCAAATCCCTATAGATATTCACCAAAATGAGTTTTCTAAGGCCTATATCTCTACCTACGCTGCCTCACGTCGTCCACGTAACTCTGTATCAGACGCTACTAACATGGAGCTTGTACAGGACAATATATGGCGTCCTCGACCACCTCTCGTGCGTTATGGCACTCAACCCTCAAATACAGTCATTGGGCGTGGCGCATACCGCTACAACGGCTCTAGAGGGCTTCTGTTCATGATGAACGTAGCAGGAGTTGGCAAAATCTACAAACAAGTAGATGGAGGTGCTTTTACTCTTATAGGTGGTGTTAATGCCTTTAGCATAACTGCTGCGTGGACTGGATTCGTACAATCTAAAAGCCGTGTCTATATATATAACGGTGTTAATAATCTAGGCTATATTGACCTTGTTACAAGTGCGACAGTGGAGTATACTGCTCTCGCTACACCAGCAACTCCGTCGGGCGTGGGGTCAACTAACCTTATCTCAGGCAGTAAACCTTATAACTATTACTACAAAGTAACTGCTAATAACGCAGTCGGGGAAAGTACCGCCTCTAATGCGTCAGCGGCAATAAATGTTAATGATGTACGTGATAACTGGTCTGCTACCGCTGCAATCGCTAAAACGGTTGCTGTATCGTGGTCAGCAGTTGCAGGTGCTACGTCATACACATTGTACGGAAGTGACAACAACACAGAATTTTACGAGATTATAACTCTTTCGGGGCTAACCACTCTTACCTACACAGATGACGGGTCACAGACATTTAATCCGTTTAAGACAGCACCAGCGTCAAACTCTACGCAGGGGGCGATATTTAGCTGGATGTATGTAGATGCTCGTAACGCTCAGGTATTTGGGGTAACATCTTCTAACCAACTCTTTTACTCAGCCCCAGGAACAGGTGACTTTAGCTCACTCAACGGAGGTGGGTTTACGACTATTGACGAGGGCGGTGACACACTCTTGAACTTCGTAGACGGCTTTAGGACTGGTAAAGGCGACCCTGTTATTACAACCTCGTCAAGAGGTGCAGCGGGCAAAGGTAAGTTAAACCACGTTACATTTGAATCGGTCACATATGGCGACCAAGTTATCTTTTACCCTAACGTGATAGAAGCTAACGGACAATCTGGCACATACGCACCACGAGCGACTGTCAAAGTAGGGGACTCACTAATGTACCCAACTGGTGATGCGTTCAAATCAACTGGAACATCTCAGAACATTGTAAATATCCTAACAACTTCGACGCTATCTACTCTCATTCTCCCCGACATAAACACAATTACACTTGGAAGCTTAGATAAAGCCGTCGGTGTGGAATATCAAGACAAAGTATATTTTGCTTTACCTATCGGGTCTACTGAGAATAATGAAATCTGGTATATCGACCAATCACGCAAGAATGCGTGGGTGCTACGCTGGCCTGTTGCTGCTAAAGACCTATGGCTGTACGAAGATAACACAGGCACGAGTCATTTGTGTGCTTTAGTAAACAACGTCATCCTAGAGTTTACTCGTGCTGGTTCACGCAACACGACTGACGACGGAGTACCGTGGCGATCACGACTTGCTTTCTCATCTCTCGTATGGGACGAGGACGGTCTGAGTCTTGGCAATATACGCCACCAGTATTTCAAACTATTAAACCCAGCAGGTATTATCGTGGCAAACTCTTATGGGCTTACAAAACGTGGCGCAACAAGTTCGACTGGTTCAGATACATACTCGATTGAAGTAACTTTTACAGGTATCGGGCAATGGGATTATTCAGGCAACTACAGGTACGGTGACGAGCCTGGAACTATTGGAACGTTTGCCAAATCTGTTGCGGTACTTGATATTCGTCCCAAAGGTTTGTTAAATCAAGCGGATTGGGAGCTTGTTACTACTCAAGCAGGATGTGATTATTTGCTAAGTGCCGTATCAACAAGAGGCACAGCAAATATAGACCTCGTTTATTCGGGATTATAAGGTAGACAGATATGCATAACATAAGTATTATAAAGAAAGAAGGAAAATAAGATGCCAGCATTTGCAACAGACTATTTCACTAAAGTAGGAAGCCCAGGTTCAGCAACAACTTTAAGTGCGCCTGGACACACTATTGGAGCAACGTCTTGGACGGTTGGCGCAACAACTAACTGGCCTACAGATACAGGCGTAATCTTTGCCGTAGATACGGTGACACTTGTAAACGGAGTAGAAGTCCGTAACGTAGGCTCGTACACAGAGTGGGAGGGTGTTGTTGCAAGTGCAACCTCTGTTACGGGTACGGTATTAAGATACGGTACAGACCAAGACTATCCAGCTAACTCACTGACTCGTGTGTACATACCAGTAGCATCAAGCGAGCGAAACCGCTCAGTGGACGGTATTTTAACATCACTTGACCAAGACGGTACGCTTAAAGCTGGTGCTGTAGATGTTACAGCGGTAATTGCTGATGGGATTATCACAAAAGCAAAGTTCGCAACAGCAGAAAAGGCCGAGTTTGATTCGGGCTGGGCTACTAGATATGGAAACACAACTTTCCCTGCCCCTACGACAGTCACAGCTCTCGGCAACCGCTCATATCAGATGGTTTGGAACGGTGTAGACTTAACTGGTTATATTAACCCAGGTACTCGCCTCCGTACCACTCGTACAGTCGCAGCACCTACACAAGCCACAAGCCTAAACGGTACTACTCAGTATTACTCTAAAACCACTCCAACAGGATCAGCTTTTACAACTACATTCACCTGTGTCGCTTGGGTAAAATTATCTAGTTATCAGACGGGCGGAATTATTGCTCGCAGGAATGCTTCAACAGAGGGTTGGTCGTTTGGAGTAAACGCTAGTGGGCAACTAGAAATTACTGCCTTAAGGATAGCTGGTAACTCTAAGACAGGCACAACCTACCAATCGCTACCTTTGAATAGATGGGTTCACGTTGCTGCCTCAATGGATGTAACGGTAGGTGAAACTACTGCATCTACGATGTATATAGATGGTGTTTCAGTACCTTATCTGGGAGCTATTACAGGAACAGCCACCGCTTTAGTACAAGGGACTACAGCTTTAGTAGTTGGTTCTCAGCAATCAGCAGGGGCAAACTATTTTGCAGGCAAGATTGTTCAACCAGCAGTATTCTCATCTGTCCTATCATCTGCAACTATCCTCGCTTCAATGAACCAAGGTCTACTCGGTACTGAAACATCACTTGTATCTGCTTACTCATTTAACGGAGTTATAACAGACCTCAACACCACAAACGCTAACGACCTCACGGCTAACGGTGGTGCAGTAGCTACCAATGCGGACTCACCTTTCGGTGGACAGGCAAGTGGCTTGATTAGCTCAACAGTTG
>JGI1221J11331_1000766_pt1 | contig 10837 bp, 4 predicted proteins | sample LakVidmifraction_4_FD_11331 | JGI IMG/M metagenome (IMG submission 11331) | reverse complement strand
CAGTCCTCCGCAGATTGCCACTCGTTTTCCACATCTACCCTACGCTTTCGGATTTCCTCTCCGTGGCGTGTGCGCGGATGCGGAGCCGAACAAGGCGCTGCAGCCAACTCTGTGACGCTTTCTGTCACGTTTTCAGATTCCATAATTTTCATTTGTTTTTCGCCTCGCGGCTGAGCTTGTCGTTACAGCGCCCACCACTCATCCGCCACCACCCGGCGAGCCGGGACAGCATACACCTTCCGGACCATCTGTGGCGACGTGTGCCCCATCTGATAGGCCGTCAGCGACGGATTCAGGCAGCGCGCCAGATGATACGTCGCGAACGAATGTCGCAGGCAGTTTGATGGCCACTCCGGCCACCGTAGCAGCACTTTCACGATCGGCAGCCGAGCCCGGGACAGATCCTGATCATCGCCAAACGTGATTTTCCCCGTTCCCGTCAGCCATTCTTTCCGGCGCTGTAGCGGCTCCGTGAAATCCACCATCCGCTCGCCAAAATCCCCCGGCTTCGCCTTCGCGTGCCGCACGTCGATTTGCTCACGATCCAGATCGATATCCTCCCAATTCATCCTCGCAATCTCCGCCGTCCGGAGCCCCGCAAACGCCGCCAGCAGAAACGCCGCGAACATTCCGCGCTCCATGTTCGGCCCCGCCCGCAGAATTTCCTGCATCTGCGAAATTGTCAGGATATTCCTCGCCGGTTGAGTCGGCGGCGCATCCATTTTCGCCATCGGATTCTTCTGGATGATATCCAACTTCTGCGCCCAGTTGAAAAACGCCCGAGTGTAGCCGAAATACCCGTTCCGGCTGTTCGTGTTCTCGATCTTATCCAGCCAGGCATCGATTTCCCGCGGCGTGACGTCCTCCAGCGACCTCGCCCGCACCACATCCGCCACAAAGCGGCGGATGATGCACCGGCCCTTCGCCGCGTGAGACTTCGACAGCCCCTCCATCTTCACGATGTATTCATCCGCCAGCGCCGCGCCCGACGGACCCCGCGCCTTCTTCGCGCTCATCTCATCCACCGCGTCCCAATCCCGTCGCACCACCTTGCGGATCAGATTCAGCGCATTCTTCGCCGCCGTTTTCCTATCCCCCGTATCAAGCGAGCGAAGAATGGTCCGCCGCTGAAACTCGAACCGAGTCGAAAACTTCGTTTGCCCCGGCCGGCGTCCACACATGAATTGCCGACCATCCAACTCCACATGGAACACATCGGACCAGGCGAACTTGCCGGGTTTTGCCGTAGCACTGCTACTGTCATTGATACGGGTTAAATCCGCATCACCACCGTGCGCCATGTCGCGCCCTGCCGAAGTTGAAACACTCATCGGCGGGACAATGCCGCGACCATCGCGCCATTGTCCAGAGTAAAATCCACTCCACCCGTATCATTTACAGAGTAGAGCAAACTCGATCAACTCACGAATCCAGAATCTGCCGGATGCCCCGAAGCGGGATCATCATCCAATCAGCGACAATCACAATCCATTCACCCGGCGACACTTGCACGCTCCACCCGCCACGCGCAACGGCGGTTGCTACGGCGTCAGCATCAGCCCCTGTTCCCGTTGCGCCTTCTGTTGATACTCCTCTCGCATCTTCGCCTTCAGCGGGGTCTCCGGCGTCAGCACCTCCATTTTCGCCGCGTCAGCCGCTTGGCGGAGCACCCAGGCGAACGCGTCCGCCTTCTTCGCCACCGGCGCTCCCGCGAATCCCGGCGCGGCCATGATCCGCGTCAGTCCCAGCTTCGAGTAGGTGCCCATCGCCTGCTGATACTGCGACACCTCCTCATTGGTCAACCTTGCCGACACGCCCTCCACGTTCAGCGTGGGCGGCACGTTGCGCGGCACCGCCGACTTGTCCCCGGTCGCACGATAGATCCGCTCCGCCTCCATCAGCACCGGATCCGACTTGTAGCGCGAGACAAACGCCGGATTCAGGAACACGTTGAAAAGCGTGTTCGTCCCGTATTGGTAGCGCGCCTCCGCCTCACCCAGCAGATCGTATCGGGCCGGCATGTCCATCGACAGCCCAGGCAGCGACGACTGCGCCCGCGCCATGATCCGCTCCACGAAATCCACACCCGCCGTCTCCCGCATCGTATTATCCGACAGATCCCTCACCTGTTTCAGTACCGTCGGGATGAAATTCAGCGGCAGCTCCGCCACCATCTGCGCTCCACCCTCCACGAGCCCCGAGTTCCCCGTCGTCTTCGCCGCGCTCGCCAGTCCCGTCAGGAATGATTGATCCAAAAACGCCTCGCCGCCCGCCGCGCCCACGCTCATCCATTGGGCGAAGGTCGACACCGCCCGACCCTTCAGCTCCGCCATTCGGCCCGCCTCCTGCGCCTGCGCCAGTTGCGCGCCAGCCGCCACCGCCACGCCATTCGGCGTGATCCAGTTGTAGTTCACGATCAGATCGCCCGGCACGCGCGGTTGCGGCATCCACCAGTTCCCCGACATCATCACCCGGCCCAGCGCCGACGCATTCACGCGATACGCCCCCAGCCCCGCGGCCCGCTGCATGTCGCGCATTTCGTCATCATCGTCATCCATCGCCGTCGCGATCCCGATCTTCGCCAGCCAGTAGCCCAGCATATACGTCCCCGACCCGATCAACGCCCTCGAGAGCGCATCCGCAAACTCCCGTTGCCGGAATTCCCGCTTGCCAAATACCGGGCGGAAAACCTCATACCCCACCCGGATAAACCCCGCCGGGCTCCAGTCCGCCGCCTTCAGCGCGATCGATCCCGGCACCTGGACAAACGGCAGTATTCCGGTGCCCAGTCCATATTCGGACGACCGCCCCAGCGTCGTCATCTGGTTCAGGCCCTTCCGCACGGCATTCGCACCCGTCGACAGCCAGTTATCATTCTGGAAGATCGCCGCGCTCGCATCCATCATTGCCAGCCGTTGCATCGCCGGAGTCGGAGCCAGCGGCACCACGCCACCCGAGTTCCGCGCATAGGCCGCCATCTGCCGCGTCAGCGACGCCTGGTAGGCCGACGACCAGAATGCCCGATCCGCCGCTCCCAGCACCAGCGACAGCGTATCCTCCAGCGCACCCATCACCGGCCCCGAGAACGTCTTCCGCAGCGCATTGTCCACGTTTGCGATTTCAAATTTCCCCGCGCTCGTCAGCCGCGACATATCGATCAGATACCGCATCCCGCTCGCGAAGCTCGCCCCGGCCCCTTCGCCCTCCGCGCGCGCCACCGCCCGGCCCTTGCGGAAGTCCCTCACCGGCGCTCCCAGGCCAGCCACCCGGGCCCCCATTGCCAGCGTCGTCCGCGTCCGCGTGCCAGTGAATACCGACAGCATCGGATCCAGCGCGTAGGTCGTGATCGTATCCGCCGCCACGTCCCCGACCCACATCACCGAGTTGCCGCCGATATTGCGGATCACCGTCTTCGGGTTTAGGAGCATCGCCAGATTTTGCAGCCCGCGCAGCTTCGTCCAGATCGACGGCGCCGTCGTCGAGCGCACCAGATCCAGCATCCGCGCCGCCATGATCAGCCGGACCTCCGGATCTTTCGACGCCTGGTATTGGCGCGCCAGTTGCCGCGCCTTGTTCGCCATCTCCGGCGTCCACACCGGGACGCCCATCATTTTGCCCAGAGCCGCCAGCAGCTCCGCATCCGTGAGCTCCCCGCGTTCATTGCGAGCCATCAGCTCTGCCAGCATCCGCTTGCTCAGAGCCTTCTCCTTCGTGCCTGCCACGCCATCGAGCACCTTCTTGCGCCCCGCCTTGCCCGCGATCTTCGTTTCCTTCACCAGCTTCTGCGCGATCCTCCGCGCATTCTCCGGCGACAGCCCCGACTCCCGCAGCAGCTTCTCCAGCACCGGCAGCGCCTTCGCGGGATCGTCCCACGACTGCAGCAGCGCCTCGCGCAGAGCCAGATTTGCCTTCACCTGCGCCGCCTTATCCTTCAGCAGAGCATCCAGCTCCGCTTGCAGCTGCATGATCGCCTCCGTTGCCGCTGGCATCCGCACCTTCTCCGCCAATTCCTTCCGCAGCCGCTCCAGCTCCCCGTAGAGCCGCGCGATTTCCGGATCCGCCTGCACGCCCTTCCCGATCACCCGCCGGGCGAATGCCTGGATACCCTCCGGCGTCAGCCGCCCGATCAAAGACAGCGCCTGGATCGCCCGGCCCTGATCCGTCGCCGCCGTCGCCAGTCGGTCCGTGATCGCCGCCGCCTCATCGTATCGCCCGCGCGTCTGGAGTTCCCCCAGCAGCTCGATGGCCATCGCCACCTCCGTCGCGCTCGGCTGCCACCCGGCGCCCTGATCCATGATCGAAGCCTTTGCCGCATCCAGCCCCAGCGCCGCGATCCGGGCACGCGCCGCCGCCACCGTGTCCTCATTGCTGACTGGATCGTAGATGTCCGCCGTCAGCCGCTCCTTCACTTCTGGACGCACGCTCGCCTCCGCCTTCACCGATTCCGTGAATCGACGCCGCGCTCCCGGCGAATCACTCGCCGCCGCCTCGTCAGCGTTTGATTTCGAGAACCTGATATCCGGATTCGCCGGGTCGAACCGCTCGTTTAGCGGAATGATATTTCCGCCATCGTCATAGGTAACTGCGTCAGCTGATTTGATGGCACTCGGAAAAGTATAAGAATCAAACACGACCGCACCGTCCGGAGTGCGGATGGCCGCGGTTCCAGAGTCAAGCAGCCGCGTCTCGTTTTCTTCCCAGAACCGCGACACCAGCGCGGCGTCATCCCAAAAGTCTGCTGAATTGACAATATCGATGGGTTCCATCGATTGCCGCGCCGCGTCATTCCAACGGTCTTCAGGAATTCCGTTTAGCTCCGCGTAATCTTGGAATTCCGGCTGGGCAGCATACCAGTCGACCATCCATTCCGCGACCGGTTGAGCCAGCTCCGCGTTCAAAACAAAATCTTTCGGTCCGTAACTTCGGTTTTGGTCCCGATCTTCTGCCAATAAAACAACGTACCCAGTTTCCCTTGGGTCACGACCATCACTTCGACGATGTGAGTATTCAAATCCTTTGGCTTTAGCTGCCTTCAGGACCATCTCCTCTAATTTTAGCTCGTTCGTTTCGGGGTCTAGGGCGAGCTCCATGTATCGCGCTTCCGGGTCTATCCCCTTCCCCGTCCGATTCAAGCCCCCGCCGCCGATACTCCCGCGTTCCCGCGCACCTGGCAGCATCCGCCCCGGCCCCCGCCGCTTCATCCGACTCTGGAGGAACGCCCGGATATCCGCCTCCGTGAACTTCACACCCGGGAACACCCGCGCCAGCACCCGACGGAATCTCGACACGAATCTCCGCCACACCGACGGGCTCGCGCCCGACTCCGCCAGGCGCGCCATGTATTCCTCCATCAGCGTCATCGGGTCCGAGCCATAGAGCGCCCGCAGCTCCGCGTACGTCTCGGCCGGCAGCGTCTCCGCGAAGCTCGCCATCAGCGCATCATATTCCGCGCGGAAGGCCGCATCCGTCGCCAGCGCGTGGTGCAGCGCCTCGTGGCGCACCTTCTCCGCCGCGTGCTCACCGTCCCGCAGTCGCGAAGCGATCAGGTGGATTTTGCCATCCCCCGGATTGTAAAACGCATCCACCACCCCCGCGCCGCGGGCATCCTCCGCCATCACCACACTCCGCAGCGTCTGCCCGCCAGTGGCCAGCAGATCCTCCGGGATCGTCGACGCATCCTCATGCACCACCACCTCGGGAGCGTTCCGCAGCGCCGCCCGCGCCGTCTTCACAGCAGATTGCACCTCTCGCCCTCGGCGGGCCTGCGCTTGTGGCGGCATCACCGCCGCTGGCTGCGTTGTTGTCGAGAACGGGATGTCCATCCCTGCACTCGCCGCCGCCTGGGGCGAAGCATACTCGCGCCGCCCCGTGCTCAGCCGCCCCTCCAGCGCGTCGAGAAGATCCGTCTCCGTTTCGAAGGTAAATCCATAGCCTTCCAGTCCCGCCCGCAGCCGGTCCACGGGTGGCGCGTCCGTCCGGAAGACCCGGCCCATGAAGCCGCCGCCCTCCGCATTCACCTTCGAGCGCGTGGCACTCGTCAGCCGGTCCAGCTCACCACTCCATTGCGCCCGGTGGCGCGATCCGCGGGCCGGGAGTCCACCCAGCGCCTCCACCGCCTCCAGCAGTTCGTAGGAGTTCTCCGAGCCAGCTGTCTTTAGCTCCTCCTCCATCGCCTTGCGCGCCGCGCGCTCCTCATTCATCGCCGTGATCTCGCGCGGAGTCATCACCCGGCGTTCGCGGGGCGGCGGCGTTGCCACCGCATCGGAGCCCTGCGATTCCGGTGACGGCGTAAATGCTGCGCGAGNCNCGCGAGGTTTCCAGCCCGCGTTCCGTTCCAGCATACTTTCCGTCGCCGTCGGCGAGATCGGAGCGGGCACCGGCACCGGTCCACCCACCGGCTCCATTGATTCCACCGGTGGCGGAGTGAAAGCCGCCCGCTCCGCCTCCGGATCCACGGTCGGCCCGGTCGCGCCCACATCCTCCAGCCGTGCGCCCGAGCCATTCGGCGCTTCCGTTGGCGTCCGAGGAGCCATCACCGCCGTCGCCGTCGAGCCCACGGCCGTCGCCGTGCCGCCGACCACCGCGCCGATGATCATCGATTTGATCACCTCATCATCCAGCGCCCGCTCCGGATCGTAGCCCGAGAGAGATTTCGCCACCACGTTCAGCCACACCTGCTGCGCCGCCTCAGTGCTGCCCTCCACCACGCTCGAGAGCGCCACGTGCCGCACCACATCGCCCACCGACACCTTGCCCTTCAGCGGTTTCAGGATCTTCCCGAGGATAAATTTATCCGCCAGGTAATCCAGCGCCCCCGAAGGCATCGCCACCATGCCCGCATTGTGCGCCTGCTCCTCGCTCACGCCCTCGTAAGTCAGCGCATCGTCATAGGCCTCTTGGTAGGCCGATCCCAGCCCGCCGACCACCGCCAGTCCTGGAATGGCAAATTGCGGCAGCGTGCCCGCCACTTGCCCCAGCCCCTGCGCGATCCCGCCCACGTAAGACTCCGCAAACTCCGGCTCCACCGGCAGCGCCTCCGCCAGATCGCGGCGCAGAGATTGCGTATCGTCCGCGTATTGATCCAGCGTCTGCGAGATCGAATCCCCCAGCGCCGCCCAGAGGTTCAGCTTGTAGTCACCCTCCTCCGTCCGCGTCACCCAGTCATCATTGCGCAGCGTCCCCGCGATCGCCCGCGAAGCACCCTCCGTCCCCATGTAGATCCCCTCCCGAGTCGCACCCCGGGCGAATGAGTTCCACAGATTCGACACCGTGCCCTGCTCCGCCTCCAGGCTCTCCACCGGCGGCGGGGTGAACTGCCCCGGGTCCAAGCTCTCCAGCGGCGGCGGCGTGAACGTCTCCGCAGCCACCGGCGGCGGAGTCTCCTCCTCCGTCTGCACCGCCATCAGCGGGCGGCGGATCGTCGGACCATCCGCCGACTCCTTCCATTCAAAAAATCCCGTCGCCCGTGGGTCATTGGATTGCGGCGCAGCCTCACCCATTTCAGCTTTCCGCTTTCCGCTTTCCGCTTTTCCTCCACCGCCCACCGAGTTAAGCAGCGCGCGCACGCCCTCCGGCGAGTCCGGGATATCCTTCCGATCCACCCGGCCCGCCACCTCGAAGCGCCGCGCCTCCTTCGTCTGGGAATAATTCGCCGGATCCCGATACAGATCCACCACCTGCGCGTCACGGTTCCCGTGCTTGTCCGCAGCCAGAAACGTCTCCCCCGAGTCCACGTCCCGCAGCAGCGTCCCCAGCGGATACACCGATGGATTCACGGCCGCCACGCCCTCCGTGAGATTGCGCCCCGTCGCCGAGTAGCCGCGATTCGTCCACTTATCCTCCAGCTCATCCGGTCCCCCGACAGATCGACCCGTCGAGAAGAACGTCACCGGAGTAGGAGCCGGGCCCGCCACTGCTGGCGCACCCGACTCCCGTGGTGTTCTGGTAGGAAAATTTTGGGAGCGTTGATCCCACTCCGCCGCCGTCATGCGCTCCTCCGTCGCCGGATCTTGGCGCATCATCTCGCCACGCTCGACGTCGTAATATTCGTTATAGGGCGGCGGCGGCGCGCTCGAGGATTTCTCCGTCGGCTCCAGAGAATCCAGTGGCGGAGGCGTGAAACTCATATCGTCCCGCCCCGTCTATTGCTGCCAGCTCGCTGGGTTAAGCGGATCACCGCCCAGATACGTCATCCCATTGTATCGTCGGCCCGGCGTGTAGCCACGTTGCCCCGGATCCGGAGCCGTCCCACCGGACGGAGCCGCCGCTGGCGCTCCGAAGATACTGCCAAATCCCCCGCCCGAGTCCCGAGCCTTCTCATTCGTCCGGTCCACCTGCCCCGTATTCATGTCCATTCGCGCGATGGTCCCATCCTCCAGCGTCACCTTCTGCCAGTCCGGCTTCGCCGGCATCCCCCGCTGCATCTGATCCCGCGCCGCTGCGCCCGCCTGTTGCTGGCTCGTGATCGAGGATTGCCGATCCAAACTCCGATCCGACGCGTTCGCGTCCAGTTGATCCTTCCGGTTAAATTCTATCTCCGCATTTTTCTGCCCAACGATTGCCCGCTTCCCGCCTTTGCTGGCCGCCTGAAACGTGGAGTATTCCTCCTCGTTCAGATTCCCCGACGCGTACATCTGGTCCGCCACGCCGTTCAACTGATCCAGTTCCTCCTGTTTCAGCGCGTAGGTCTTTCCCGCAGACGCCAAGCCTTTGCCGACGGCCTCCCCGGCCCCACTGATACCACTCGCCAGCGCTTCCGCACCTCGGACCTTCGTGTTTGCAGCGTTTGCGTATCCCTCCGAGATCAGCCGCGGGCCGATGTCATTCAATTTTGGAGCGTAAGCCATAAAAAATCCTTCCTGTAAATCCTGTAAATCCAGTCAATCCCGTTTAGTTCGCGAGCAGCCCCGCCTCATCCATCTGTCCCCGCAGCAGCGCCGTCAGCGCCACGCGCCCCCGGTCACTCCGCCGCGCGTGCGCCGCCCAGCCTCGAGCCCGGGCAAAATACTTCATGCGCCACTGCACCGGAGCCCGGTCCAGCAGCCAATCCCGGTAGCGCACCCACTCCATCGACTCCGGCCCGAAGACCTCCCTCGAAAGCCAGCAGATCGCCGCCGCCGCTGCGACCGCCGCACCAGCGAGCACTGTGCCCGCCGCTTCCATGCTCGATCCAGTCACCGCCGCATCCGCCGCATCCCCCGCGGCGCCCGCTTGCATCCGTCCCGTCTTCAGCGCGATCTCATTATTCTGCTTATTCAGATAGCGACTCTCCAGCGCGTTGCTGTTCCAGTCGTTCACCTCCATGCCGTATTGCATCACCGATCCGGAGATCCCGTTGATATCCGGTGTGCCGACGCCGCCCATCACCCGCTGCGGATCGTAGGCATCGAAGAGCGCGCCCGCCTGCCGGTATTCATTATCGATCCCCTGCTGATACGTGCTCGATCTCACCCCAGCATTGTAGGAGCGAGTCGCCATCCTCGTCGCCGCGTTCGTCTTCGAGACATCCAGATCCCGGTCCACATTGCCAGTCTCCCGGTCCAGCTCCTGACCCTGCACGTCCGTCGCGAATCCCCGTGCCGCGCGGATTCGATCCTGCGACATACCCTCCACGCCACTGGCAAAGTCCCGCCGCTGCGACTCCCGCGCCGTCGCGTAGCGATCCCGATTTAATACCTCCGCCGTGCCCGCGCCCGCGCTCGTGCCCAGGCCCCGCGCACCGTAGGCCGCTCGAGTCGATTGCTGCGACTCCCGGATCTGCTCAGGCGAGAGCGAGCGACCCAGCGCCAGATCACCCTCCGCCTGGCGCGTCAGCTCCGATTCGATATCCGACGCCACAAACCCCGCATCCGCCTCCCGCAGCAGAGTATCGCCCAGCGCACCCCGCTCCACGCGGCCCGCGCCCACGGTCGTCGGCTTGATCTTCCAACTTTTCTTTGGATTGAAACGATTCTTTCGGCCCGCCTTGTTCAGCGAGTCGAGCGCCGGAGCCATTGCCGATTCATAGTCGCCCAGAGATCCCCGGAAGTTCTGCCACGATCCAGACGCCAGCCGCCCTTGCAGATCAGACACCGCCCCGCCGTATTCGCCGAGCTGTCCGCCCACCTGTCCCATCTCCCGAGAATAATCCCGCAGATCTTCTCGCTCCTCGTAAATATCCCCAACCGATGACATATCCTTACCCCTCCCTTTTAATGATCATACCCATTTTCCTCGCCAACGTCAGGTTTTAATGATCGAGGTCAGCACAATCGTCGGCTGTGCATTCGCGTGCGCGGCACCCCCGCCTTTGAGCCCCGTATCATCGGTGAGCGGCCCCGGAGAGTTGGCATTCGAGTAGGTCGCCCCATTCGACGCCGTGAGCGATTGCAACCGTGGCTGGCCCCCGTCGTTTGCGGAGTTTTGAACGAACGTCATGTATGTGATCGTCACGCCCAGCATGTCGTGCAAGTGAGAGGGAATCTGGCTTTCTGCGAGCGTGATTGATTGCGCGCCACCCACTGCACCCAGCGTATCCGCAGCGATCCCCGACACCGCCGCCGTCAAGAGATTTGCCAGGCCCGAGCCCGGATCCGTATCCCGACCAGCGATCACCCGCCCGCGCGTATCCGGCACGTTAAACGTCGTCGACGTATCCCCCGCCCCGTACCTCTCCTCGATCACCGAGAAGAGCCGCGCGTAAGTCGTCCGGCTCACCGCCGAGCCATCACACGGCAGCCACCCTTCCGGCGCAGTCCACCCGCCGAATGCCACCACCACGCCCGCCGGAGTCCCCAGATCGCGCACCTTCACCCGCTCCAGCGCCCCGGACGCCGAGTTCAGCATCAGCACCTCATCC
>JGI1221J11331_1000764_pt1 | contig 10843 bp, 8 predicted proteins | sample LakVidmifraction_4_FD_11331 | JGI IMG/M metagenome (IMG submission 11331) | reverse complement strand
TTGCTGAAATATCCGTCTAAAACCTTAAAATGTGACGGGCAACGGGTTTTTGAGGTGGTACAAAAATCGCTTTAAGACAAACAGAAAAATAACTGACACTATTTCATATGTAGATTTTTATTGTTTTTTATAGGTCATATGTAATTCGCATATCTTTATTGGTGTTTGCATCGAGTTTCCGTTATGCTCATTTCATAAAAAAATCCCGGACTCAATTTGAATCCGGGATTTTTTATAAAATATAATTGAAACTATTAAATGATCTTATTTCGTTTACGCTCAGCTTCTGTTAGATAAATCTTACGCAATCTGATATGTTTTGGGGTAACCTCAACATATTCATCTTTTTGAATATATTCCAGGGCTTCCTCTAAAGAAAACTTGGTCGCCGGAAATATTTTTGCCTTATCATCTGCTCCTGCGGAACGTACGTTCGACATTTTTTTCATTTTGGTAATGTTCACCGCGATATCGTCACGCCTGGAATTTTCACCAATTACCTGTCCTTCATAAATATCTTCTCCGGGCTCTACAAAAAAGCGTCCCCTATCTTGAAGTTTATCAATAGAATAAGGAATAGCTTTCCCTTTTTCCATAGAGATAAGAGAACCGTTTTGACGCTCCGGAATCCCTCCTTTTAAAGGTTGATATTCTTTAAATCTATGAGCCATAATTGCTTCTCCAGCAGTGGCGGTAAGCAATTGATTTCGCATCCCGATAATTCCACGGGAAGGGATCATAAATTGAATCACCATTCGGTCTCCTTTGGTTTCCATACTAATCAGTTCGCCTTTACGCATAGTCACCATTTCCACAGCTTTACCGGAAACAGCTTCAGGCAAATCAATTGTCATTTCCTCTACCGGTTCACATTTAACTCCGTCAATTTCCCTGATAATTACCTGAGGTTGTCCAATTTGAAGTTCGTAGCCTTCTCTTCTCATGGTTTCTATCAAAACAGAAAGGTGCATCACTCCACGTCCAAAAACGATGAATTTATCTGCACTATCAGTCTCTTCCATCCTAAGGGCAAGGTTTTTCTCTAATTCCTTTATCAGCCGATCTTTAATGTGTCGGGAAGTCACATACTTTCCATCTTTCCCAAAGAAAGGTGAATCGTTAATTGTGAACAACATACTCATTGTTGGTTCGTCTATAGCGATAGTCTTTAAGCCTTGAGGATTTTCAATATCGGCAACTGTATCGCCTATTTCAAAACCTTCCAAACCTACTATGGCACATATATCACCGGCTTCTACTTCCTGTACTTTTTTCCTACCCAAACCTTCAAAGGTGTAAAGTTCTTTGATTTTGGTTTTTTTGATACTTCTGTCGCGTTTAACAAGCGCTATTTGCATTCCATCTCTTAATTTTCCGCGTTGTAAACGACCAATGGCGATTCGTCCCGTAAAGGAAGAAAAGTCAAGAGATGTAATCAACATTTGCGTGGTTCCTTCTGAAACTTTTGGTGCAGGAATGTGTTCCAAAACCATATCAAGTAGAGGCTCTATATTATCGGTTTGCACCTTTGGATCATCGCTCATCCAGTTATTTAATGCCGAACCATAAACGGTTGGAAAATCGAGTTGCCATTCTTCAGCACCCAATTCAAACATTAAATCGAATACCTTTTCATGTACTTCTTCCGGAGTACAGTTTGGTTTATCAACCTTATTGATCACCACGCAAGGTTTTAAACCCAGGTTAATCGCTTTTTGAAGCACAAAACGTGTTTGTGGCATAGGACCTTCAAAGGCATCCACCAAAAGCAGAACCCCATCAGCCATATTCAATACCCGTTCTACTTCTCCACCAAAATCGGCGTGACCGGGAGTATCAATAATATTGATCTTAGTATCTTTATATACTACGGAAACATTCTTAGATGTAATTGTAATGCCCCTTTCTCTCTCAAGATCATTATTGTCCAAAATAAGATCTCCTTTGTTTTCATTGTCACGGAAAAGATGGCAATGAAACATTATTTTATCAACCAGGGTAGTTTTACCGTGGTCAACGTGTGCAATAATTGCAATATTTTTAATCTTTGTCATATAAAGCCCTGATTTTTAAGGCTGCAAAAGTACTGCTATTTATTTGAATTTACTATTCTCATTTTAATTAATTCCATAATTACTCAAAATGATCTGGGTTACAGGGCCTAACTGCCTTACTGCCCTGCATTAATATCTTTTTGTAATTGTTCCACACGTTTAATTAATTTACCTTTGCACTTTTAAAAGTTATTTATGAAACTCGAAAAAATCCCGCAATTACAACACATCAATTCTGACAACTTCTTCCTTTTAGCAGGTCCCTGCGCCATTGAAGGCGAAGAAATGGCATTGCGAATTGCCGAAAAAGTTCTTGAAATCACAGACAAACTCAAAATACCTTATATTTTTAAAGGTTCGTTTAAAAAGGCGAATCGCAGCCGTATTGACAGCTTTAGCGGAATTGGGGATGAAAAAGCCTTAAAAATCCTTCGGAAAGTTTCTGAAACATTTAAAATCCCAACAGTTACTGATATTCACGAAGTAAGCGATGCTGCAATGGCAGCCGAATATGTGGATATTTTACAGATCCCCGCATTTCTGGTCCGCCAAACCGATCTTGTTGTAGCAGCGGCTAACACAGGAAAAGTGGTCAACCTTAAAAAAGGTCAGTTCATGAGTCCCGAAAGTATGAAGCATGCCGTGACCAAAGTTACCGATAGTCATAACGAGCAGGTAATGATCACAGATCGTGGCACTATGTTCGGCTACCAAGATATGATCGTGGATTTCAGGGGGATTCCCACGATGCGCCAATATGCGCCTACCGTTTTAGATGTCACCCACTCTTTGCAACAACCCAATCAAAACAGCGGCGTAACCGGGGGAAGACCGGATATGATTGAAACCATAGCCCGGGCCGGGATCGTTAATAATGTGGATGGATTGTTTATTGAAACTCATTTTGATCCCGCAAACGCAAAAAGTGACGGCGCAAATATGTTGGATCTTCAACATCTTGAAAAACTTCTCACTAATCTGGTTGCAATTAGAAAAACAATAAATTCTTTATAATATTTTACACTTATCAAAGTTCAGGATTCTGCTGTAATTGGCTGGGTTTTTCCAAGGATACAAAGCAAATGTTTGTTCCATTTTATATCTTATTATTATGTGCCAGGACTTCTTTAATACATCGAAAATCATATTAAACCATTATTTGTTAATTTCCTTAAAATCTTTACTTTAATCATAATTAATCCCTAATTTATTCATTTTTAAAACAACTATATGGTAGAAAAAATTACCCATTTGCAATTCTCAAAAACTTTTTGCCTTGCAATCTTAGCATTACTGCTTGCATTTCCTGCCATGGCTCAGGAAAAACCGGAACTCAAAATTGGCGGAGCATTGCGTTTCAACTATAATTTATCCTCCTGGAAAGAAGGTCAGAAAAAACGCGGTGGTGATTTTGGATATGATATGTTCAGGATAAATGCCGAAGCTGCTTATAAAGGGATATTTCTGAATGTCGAATACAGATTGTATTCTGAAGGTTTTGGAGGCGGATTCCTAAAGCAGGGTTGGGTAGGTTACAATTTCAATGAACTGGATCAAATTCATATTGGTCTAACTCAGGTTCCTTTTGGGATTCAACAATACAACTCTCACAACTGGTTTTTCAACCTGTCTTATTATGTAGGGCTGGAAGATGACCATGATATGGGTGTGAAATACTTGCATACAGGAGAAAAATTTGAATATCAACTGGCATTCTTCAAAAATGCGGAAGAATTGAGATTTGGCAACAATACTGAAACTGCTCCAAACCGATACTCTTATGATGTCACAGGCAGAAACAAAGAAGTAAATCAATTCAATGGAAAATTTATCTATAAATTTGGAAAAGAATCTGCAAGTAGATTGGGTGTTTCCCTGCAATATGGCGGCCTGTATAATCTTGACACCGAAGAAATGGGAGATCACAGTGCTTTTGCCGCTCATTACGAAATAACCAAAGGAAAATGGAATGGAAAAGCACAAATTATTACTGCTTCCCATAACCCGGAGAATGCCGAAGGAGAACCTACAGATGTAGTTACGATGGCTGCCTATGGAGCTCCTTATGAAGTTGCTGCCGATTTTAATATGTATTCTTTGGCGATCTCCAGAAATGTTCCCGTAGAATGGGGACCTGTTTCAAATTTGCAGTTTTATAATGATTTTGCTTATATGCAGAAAAAAGCCCCTGGATTTACCGATTCTTATATGAATGTAACCGGAGTTTTAGTCTCTGCCGGAAGTGTATATACGTATATTGATTATGCCGCGGGATACAATCATTCCTGGTTAGGCGGAAATTTTGTGGACGATTTCTCCAAAGGGAATCCGGATGCCAAATGGGAAGCAAGGTTTAACATTAATATTGGCTACTATTTTTAGGATTTATATATATTACGTGGGGTTTCAAACTCTCGGAGAAATTAAATTACATCAAAAAAAACATGCTTTATGGCTAAGAAGATTATAAGAAGTGATGAGAAAAAATCCATTTTTGGATTGCAAGTGAATGGGCCTGTATTTTTCACCTCGGCTATTACCATCATCATAATAATAACATTAACCCTGATGTTTAAAGAAGGGGCAGAACAATATTTTACCGCAACCCAGGATTTTGTCGCAAATAAGGCGGGTTGGTTTTTTATATTAAGCGTAAATGTTTTTCTGATATTTATGATTTATCTGGCCTTCAGTAAATTTGGGCAGTTAAGGATTGGAGGACAAAGCGCAATACCCGAATTTAAAACCCTTTCCTGGTTCGCGATGCTATTTAGTGCGGGAATGGGAATTGGATTGTTGTTTTGGAGTATTTCAGAACCAATTTATCATTTTATGAGTCCGCCAATGGCAGAAGGCGGAACTGCCGAAGCAGCAAAGGAAGCTATGACATTCACTTTTTTACACTGGGGTTTTCACGCCTGGGCAGTTTATGCATTGGTAGGATTATCCCTGGCGTATTTCACGTATTCCCGTGGACTTCCACTTACCATTAGATCGGTTTTTTATCCTTACTTAGGAGATAAAATTTACGGAAAAATTGGAGATGCCATAGATATCTTCGCTGTACTCGCCACTTTATTTGGTCTTGCCACTTCTTTAGGAATGGGCGTTCAACAAATTGCGGCAGGATTAAATCACCTTTTTGGAATAGATAGCGGTGTACAAACTCAAATTTTTCTAATTGCCGGAATAACCTCAATTGCTACCATTTCAGTCGTTTTGGGAGTAGATAAAGGGGTGAGAGTTTTGAGTGAATGGAATATGAGAATAGCAGTGCTTTTTCTTCTGATAGTATTGATATTAGGACCAACGATCTTTATTTTTAAATCCTTCGTACAAAATACAGGAAATTATTTATCCGGTTTTCTTGAAGTTGCAACCTGGACAGAAAGTTACACCGGTTCCAATTGGCAAAATGCCTGGACCGTTTTTTACTGGGGATGGTGGATTGCCTGGTCACCTTTTGTTGGAATGTTTATTGCACGTATTTCCAAAGGGCGCACCGTGCGTGAGTTTATTTTGGGAGTTTTATTAGTGCCTTCCATTGTAACTTTTTTCTGGATCTCAGCTTTTGGAAGCACAGCAATACATGAGGCGCTTCTTGGAGATGATACTATTGTAAATGCCGTGAATGATGATGTTGCCACTGCCCTATTTGTGTTTTTGGAAGATTATCCTTTCGCATTTATTCTTAACATTATTGCCATAATTTTAATTACAGGATTCTTTGTTACCTCTTCAGATTCCGGATCTTTGGTGGTAGATAATTTAACCTCAGGAGGAAAAATAGATGCTCCTGTAGGCCAAAGAGTATTTTGGGCCATTGCTGAAGGTGGTGTAGCTGCAGTTCTTTTAATAGGCGGCGGATTACAGGCACTTCAAACAGCCACTATAGTAACCGGATTGCCCTTTGCCGTGATTTTAATAATTATGTGCTTTTCACTGTACAAAGGTTTAAGCGAAGACCTGGAGAAACTCAAAAAGCGGGAATCCCAAAAAGAACTTGAAAATTACGAGGAAATAGTTTCTTCCATAGTCAAAAAACGAAATATTAATCAGTAAAATAACATTAAATAATGACTGAAATAAAAAACATCCTGGTCGCCTTAGACCTTTCAGATATTGATAGCACCTTAATTGAGTATGCATCATTTATTGCCGAAACCCTTAAGGTTAAGAAAGTGTACTTTGTACATAATATTAAAAAATATGAAATCTCAGAATTATTTGAAGAACAGTTAAGGGATCTTAACCTTGACGAAATAATTGGGGATGAGTTAAATGAAAAGGTAGAAGAAAAATTTACTTCTTCAGCACAATGGGAAGTACTCATTTCTGAGGATCCTTATTCTGAATCTCTCATCAATTATATTGTTGACAAATATGAGATTCAGCTCGCTATAATCGGAAATAAAAACAAGTCAAAAGGTACCGGAGTGATTAGCGGAAAATTACTGCGTCTGCTTAAATGCAATATTCTGTCTATCCCTAAAAATGCGAAACCGGTTATTAGCAATATTTGGGCAGGAACAGATTTTTCAAGTGCTTCCAAAAAGGTTTTTGAAGTGGCTGAAAATTTACAGGGAACCACTGCGGCTAAAGTAAAAGCGGTGCACGTATACAATGTGCCGGTTCAATTTTCTCCTTACATTCCAAAAGAACATCTCGATCTGAAGATAGAAAATCATTTAAAGGAAAAATATGAGAAATTCATAAAAAAGGTTGGATACAAAGGTGAATTGACTACAGAAATTATTCCGGGAAGAGATAGCGGGGTTGCAGCAAAACTGCGTGCCAAAGCTGAAAATTCCAAGGCAGACCTCATTATTGTTGGAGATAAAGGCAGAAATACCTTCTCTTCCTTACTTGTAGGAAGCGTTACCGAGGAGCTTTTTAATCACGATCTGGAAGTGCCTTTATGGATTGTAAAGTAGCAAATTTAAACCTGACCCAAACCCTTACCAAATACTGAAATCAATAAGGGTTTGACGTTGATTTCAGTAAGTTTTTCGTTTTTAAAAAATAAGTTGAGATCAACATGCAGATCCATTATCCCAAAAAAAAATCAACCCAGGAGGTTGTTAAGGATCAGGAAAAATTGTTGTAAAACAGGCATAAATTTAAGTTAGTCTGTAAAGAAAATTAGCCCACGATTAAAATCGTGGGCTAATTTTCTTTACAGATCAGTCCTGATGTTTCTTTATAAAAAACCATCTTCTTTATTTATATTCCAAAAACAGAATATTTTTATTTTTCGATTGCATAAAAATTTATATTTAAATATCCGCCATTAGCTTGATTCTCCGTTTACAAAATCCTGTAAATATTTGAACCGCTCGGTTAATTTGCCGTTTTCAGTCATTTTAGCTCTTTTTAGAATTCCGTCCTTGTCCCCGTTAAAGAATGCAGGAATTACGTGTTTCATGAACATATCTCCAAAACCTTCGCTGGCATCTTTTGGCAGTTCGCAGGGGAGGTTGTCTACTGCCATTACCGTAATTCCTCCTTTTTCACGAAAATCCACTTCGATTCCGGTTTCAGGATCATAGCCATATAAAGGTTCTGCAATTGTGGAAGGCCTAATGGTACTGGCTATTGGCCCTTTGATATCACAGGAAATATCGGCTACCATCTTTATCTTAAATTCGGGGGAATTGGCTTGTTCCTGTGTGAAAAATACTGGGGCCCCGTCTCCGTAAAAATGTCCTGCGATAAACACATCACTCACCCTCGCAAAGCGCATAAAATTTGATTCATATTTCTCCGGATGATTGTAAAAGTCTTTATTTGAAGCAGCTTTCTCGTCTCTTTTCTTGTTATAATCCAGAACATCGACCAGGCAAACCACCGGATGATCAAATTGATTGTTCAAATAGTCCTTTATTTCAATCTGCCTGATCTTTAAGTGATCCAAGAGTTCCTTTGCGCCATGCGCTACTTTCCCGCTACCGGTGATCAATATTTTAATTGGCGGAATGCTGATCTTATCCAATTCTGCCAGCAAGGATTTTAGATCTGACAAACTTTCAGCTTTGGGCAGATCAAAAAGCTGATCTTTCAAACCTAGGGCACGAAAACAGTTATAAGCCCCAACCAGCCCGGCATAATGGCCAAAACCGATCAATCTCGCGCCATTTTCTCTGATGATTACTTCGTGATCATAGAGTTCAATATTATTCCTGAGAACTGCCCTAAGCAAATCCCGGTTATAGAATTGTTTTTTAATGGTATGAGAGAAAAAGAAGTATTTTTTATTCGGAATTAAGTCCGGAATTGGCACTTCCTTTACCCCCAGCATCACATCACAATCTGAAATATCCTCAGAAACCTCAAATCCCGCCTGTTCATATTCTTCGTTCGGAAAGATTCGTATTGCTGAAGATTCTACTTTAAAACTTGCCTTGGGGTATTTTTGAACGACTTCTTTAAGTTTTTTTGGGGAGAATACCACCCTTCGGTCCGGTGGGGTTTTGCGTTCGGTGATCAGGGCAAATTTTATCATATTCTGGTATGGGTTTTGCATTAAGCTATGTGTTTTGTAAAGATATAAATTTTAATCTGTATCTTTGCAGCCGCGTTAGGGATAGAAGTGGAAATCCCGCAGTCCCGATTTTTATCGGGACGAGGAATTGAAACGGATAGCCCGGCCCGCCTGAGTTTTTTGCGAAGGTGGGAACGCACAAAAGTTCATTAAATTATGGGGTCGACTTGGATTTGACAGCGAGTCTAATTGAGTTGTAAGCACGTAGAGCGCTGGGATATAGCTCTTAAATCTCATATTTCACACTTTTTAAACGGCGAGAATAACTACGCCTTGGCTGCATAATCTGAATTATAGTAGGATTATCTTTATCCCTACAAGGTAGGGAGCCGAGATGTCTCGTGGAAGCCTTGATTTACGGCGGCCACACCTGAGACACCGAAAAAGTAAATATAGAAATTGCAGGACCTTGATGCGGTTTCGAAACTCAATTGAGGATAAGTTTAAGATTGGTGGTTTTCGGCCGGTCTTAAATCGAAAACCAATCGAAAAATAAACGTGTAGAAAGCTTCTAAATTGCGTGTTTGGACGAGGGTTCGAAACCCTCCGACTCCACTTTATAACCCGGTAAGCGCTATGTTTACTGGGTTTTTTGTTTTTAGGTGACAATTTAGGTGACAAATAATTTTTAAAAAATCAACCCGGTTCTGTTACCTATTCCTTTTTTAAAAATTCTTGCAGTTTTACTTCCCTAAACTTCAACCCACTATTCTTTCCTACTTTAGACTGGCCACTTAATACTACATTTTACGGTTTTCCATACTTTTCTTTAACAAAATATTAATAGATTTACCCAGATGCAGAAATTCGCTTTTTAAATTTGTTTGCAGATCTTCTGCATTGTTGAAATAAAATCAATTTTTATCCGGACTCAAATACATCTGGTCTTTAGAATAAGAAGTTCCTAACGAAAAAAATTATAGATTCCTTACAACTCAAAAATTTAGCTCCTTATTACCTATCAGATAAATCCCCTACCAATTACTACTGTCGCTGCGTGCGGTCTCATGACCTCGCGCCTGCTGCAATGTTGAAAGAAAGAATGAGCGCCTTGAAGTCTCCTGACTTCAAGTTACAATTGGGTTAGTACTGCTTGCGAGATTAAGGTATGAACGCCATTCGTTTAAACCTCTGGAGACGTTGGGGTATGTAAGGTCATAAACAAAGGCTTTGATTAGCGCAAAGTCATGAGACTTAGTGCAGCGGCAAACTTTTGAGGGGAATTCCAAAAATGATGGGACTGCCTAAATGAGATTGCTGCGGTCGCTCAAAAAAGCTTCCTCGCAATGACAGTCCCAACATGGTCGCTGGAAAGCTCGCTCGAAATAATCCATGAATCTCTCCCTCCTTCGGAGGGGGCTGGGGGGAGGACAAAAAAAATGCCCCATCCGGGACATTAGAAAATATTATATTATAAAAACAATCCTAAAACAGAAACTCCACGACTCCGAATTTCAACAAAAACCAAAGCAAAGCGACACCCAGCAGACTTCCGCTAAAATGCCAGACCCAAAAATTACTGAATAACCCGGTCTTTTTTTCTCTGGTTGCATCAACATTGGCCCCTTTATTTATTTTGACCCTTTTATTGTAATACAAAAAACTATCCTGATGGATCACCTCCCGGCCTTCTTCAGAAATGGTATAAAGATCCTTCTGCACCTTTATAAAACCCGCCTGTAATAGATCCCTTAACACCTCTTCCTTCCAGGCTTCATACCGCTTGTTTTTCGAGATCCCTTTTTCATCACGGATCTCGTAAAGAACATTATCCATTTTGTAATAAGAAGAAAGAATCGAAGATTTACATGCCGTTGCTGTCATATTCTGGAATGTTTGCTGTTAGTACATTTTTCAATAAAAAATAAATTAACAAAATTTTTAGATTTAAAACAAACCTTTAAGTGTTAAAATTACCTTTATAGTGAAATTTGTCTCTTATGCACAGTATCAAGATTATTACAAGGATTCGAGGTCATTATAAAAAATTAACGTTGCATACTCAGGGCTAAAAAAAGAAAATCCCCAAAAAATTGCGGGGATTCAGTTAACAAAATATTTGATTTTATGAATTTTCATTAACAAGAAAATTCTTACGAGGTTAATATTAGCCTTTAAAACCTTTTTTGCAAACTAAGACCTCCTCCAAAAACAGGTTCCCTCGTATTGTTAAAGGTTGATGCGAAGTGTAGTTCTAAACTGAAAGGTTTATCAATTAATCTAACCTGGCCAAAAACATGCAAAGCAT
>JGI1221J11331_1000763_pt1 | contig 10843 bp, 4 predicted proteins | sample LakVidmifraction_4_FD_11331 | JGI IMG/M metagenome (IMG submission 11331) | reverse complement strand
GCTTCTTTATCCAAGTATAAAGCAATGAATTTGTTACGTGTGGATGACCCAACAGGTCGTATTGATGTACCATTAAAAGACCGTACTGGTCGCGTGAACGCTTGGAAGAGTGATGTACATGTATCTGTTCATGCAAATGGGTTTGGCTTATCTGGATGGAACTCAGTGCGTGGTATTGAGACATATGTGTACACAAGTAAGCCAAAAGGCTCTATGAGTCTTGCAACAAAAGTGCAAGCCAATCTTATCAAGGAAACTGGCGGCAAAAACCGTGGTGTGAAAGCGGCTAATTTTCATATGTTAAGAAAGTCTCATATGACAGCTATTTTAGTAGAGTGTGGATTTATGACTAATCGTGATGATGCCGCCCTTCTCAAGAGTCACGCGTATCGTATTAAATGTGCAAGTGCGATTGTGGATGGACTTGTTACTGAGTATGGATTAACACTTATCCCTGTGCCTAAAAAGAAGATCACCCCATCAGGTACATTTTACCGTGTTGTTACAGGTTCATTTAATGACCGAGCAAACGCAGAAGCACGCATGGCAGAGCTAGAGCGCAAAGGGTTTGTTTCATTCTTGGATGTGTATAAAAAGTAACATTCATTAGGTAAAACATGGTATAATACAGAGGAGGGTAATTCCCTCCTTTGCTTATAGAAAGGGGATTATAAGATGAAGTTAAANACTAAAACAAGTGTTGTTGATTACTTAAAGTCAAATAAAAAAGATAGTTCATTTTCTAATCGTACAAAAATAGCGCAATCATATGGAATTAATAATTATAGTGGGTCAGCTAAACAGAACACACAGTTGTTAGGTTTATTAAATAAACCAGTTACACAACAAACATCAAACACCAAAGCACAACCAGTTGTAAAACCCAAATTGAGTACACAACCAGTTACAAATGCACAACCAGTTATAAATGCACAACCAGCTAATAGTACAGGGCAAATGAAAGCAATGGAAGATATGTTACGTCAATCTGCTGATGCGCAATATAATAGTCAAGAAGCACAAATAGATTCTACACTTGAACAGCAGATTGCAGATTTGGAGCGTACCTATCAGAGTGCTGTTGCAGATGGTGAAATATCTATACGTGATGCTGAGCGTGACTTTGCAGATAATAAACAGACTATCCAACAAAATGCCTATCAACAATCACAAGCAACAAATCTTGAAGGTGAGTCACGTGGGATACAAAATAGCCAACAAATGTTAGGTATGCAAGCAGGCGATAACCAACGTACAAATAGCATGATTAATGAAAACATGACAACACGTGATCAGCGTGTTTCTGATGTGAAAGATCGTATTGCCAATATCAAGAATACTAAAAACTTAGATGTTACTAGTGCTACTGCTCAAAGCGGTTATGCTAAAACTGGTGCTCGTGGTGAGACTGATGCTCAGTATTCTCAAAACATGTTTGATGTAACCCAAGAAAACTTCATTGCTGAACGTGATTTAGGTATGGATTTCCAACGTATGGATAAGCAACAAGTTCAAGTTCTTGAACAAATGGCTACTCAGCAAGGTTATGATCTTACTAAAATGAGTGAGCAACAAGTTAATGACCTTGCTAAAATGGCAAAACAACAAGGGTATAATATTGATTTGAGCAAATTAGATCAAAAACACACGCAAACCAATATGGCGACACAACAAGGTTACACACAATCTAATGCCGCAACACAACAAGGGTATACACAATCTAATATGGAAAAACAGCAAGGGTATGAAAGCTCAAACATCGCATCAAAAAATGCAGGTAATTTAGCCGCTAGTAAAGAAGCGAACAAACCTAAAGATGATGGGTATGATAAGGCTCTATCACGTGAAGCTGTTTCACTTGGACTACCTGCGAACTCAAGTGCTAGTAAAGTTGCTCAAGCCAGGGCAATTGCTGATCGTCACAATAAAACAGAGGATCAGAGAGCAGTAAATGATGTATCGGCTCAAGCAAAAAGAGATGAAGCCTCTGCTCAACGTTATGAAGCGATCATTGCAAAACCAATTACTCCACCGAAAAGAGGATTTGGTGGTCTTACTTCTCCATCAGCAAGTGAACAAAGACGTTATAATCGAGAAGTGGGAGAAAGAAGTCGAGCTCAATCTTCACTTGATAGATTATTTAAATAGGTTGCAAAGGGGTTTTAATTATGGCTTATAAGCACAAAAACTTTAAAACTTTTGATGACTACTTTAATAAAGGTTTTAACTATGGGGGAAAGTCAGTAACCAGTTTTTATGGTGCGGGCTTTGCTCCAAAATCTAATTTTGACTCATTGAAACCAGATGAAGATTTAACTGATGCGATGGGAAAACGCCTTGCTAGAGAGCAAGAAGCTCCTTTTGTTAGGTCTAATTTAGAGTTTAAGAATAATCGTTCAGTATTAGATAGGGTATTTAGTCCACTGCTAGTTGCTAACTATATGTCAGCAGGTGTAGCACGTGGTCTTGTTAATGATGATTTCACAGCATTTGAAGGGTTGAAAGAGGGGTTTAAAGCAGGTAATCCTTTTGGTAAGGGTAATGAAAAAGGTCAGCATAATTTTAGTAAGTTTTTAGAGGATACTGGTTGGAAGCCTGAGAATACCTTTGGTAAGATTTTAAAAGGTACTAGTGGCTTTGTATTAGATGTTCTTTTAGACCCCACTACATACGTGTCAGGAGGTCTGACAGCAGTTGTTAAGGGTAGTGGTCGTACAAAGAAAGTCATGGATGGTTTAAATGTTATTGGTCAAGCATTACCACAACAAGTATATGAGTCAACACTTGCTAAATATGTAGGTACAGATGTTAGTGCTAGTTTAGCTGAACGTTTTGCTCGTAAAAAAGCAGATGATATGGCTAAATCTATTAGTGGTGGTATCACCCACATGACTGATGATATGGCTAAGACAATTGTTGATCATCGTCACATGGCTCGTAATATAGAGCTTGCTCCTGCTCTTAGAGTTCCACTTACACCTGAACAGAGAATATTGGATGCTAAACATTTCTCATCAGAATATAATAAGTTAGTCGGTTTACGTGATGTTGGTGCGATAAAGCCAATTGAATTTGGAATGAAGAACTTACCATTTGGAGAGTTATATGCTCATAAATTTGGTGCATTAGGTAAAACTGTTAAACTTGGTGATGGTGAAACCCTACGTAAGTTCAGTGATACGATTGGACTATCTTATCTATATTCTAATTTACGTAAGAATATTTATGGTCGTAAGTTAGGTCAATTATTCTCTAATAAGTCACCTTTATATAAAGCGGCACATGAGAAACCTTCTGAGTTTTATGACCTTCTTAAAGCAAATGATGTTATGCGTGGTATTGATAAGAAGAAGTTTGATGCTGATAACATGATCTTTGATAAGTTCAAAGAGATTGGCATATTAGATAAAGCTAAACAAAAAGAGATATTGACTCTTTTAGAGGATAAAACGATCTTCGCTAAAGTAAAGAGCGTTCTTAATTTTAGTGATACACAGCAAGGTAAACATATTGCAGATGCTATTCAAGTTAAAAAGGTTCAACTTCAAAAAGAGATGGATGATCTTATTACTAAAGAGACTAATCTTGACCTAATGAGACATACTGCAAAGAATGATCTCTTATCTGCAAGGGATGACCTTGCAAGTAATAAGGATATGCTTGGTGATATGGAGTCTGCATATAGAGCTAGGTTAGCTGATATAGATTTAACTCAAACACGTGATAAGGAGCAATTAGATAGTATTGTTAATAATATTAAAACAGAGATTAAACTAATGGATGAAGAAATCATTGCGCTTCAAAGAAATAATGGCATTAATCCTGATGATATTATTCGTCAGCTTGATGAGTCTGCCTCTGAGCTACCTGCACGTGATCAACACTTTAAACAATTAACTGCTCTTAAAAAGCAAAGACAATCTCTTATTGATGCGAATACAGCTTCTTTTACTGATGTTAAAGCACCACTTAAAGAGACTGATTTACAGACAAAGCTTCAAAAGAGCTATGATAAATTAGGTAAGAGGCTTAATGAAGAGGTTCAAAGTACAGAGGTTAAAGTTCTTGAGCGTGAAATTGCTCAGAATAAAAAGGTAATCTCTGATTTGGAAAGACAACTAGAAATTCAAACAGATGGTAGAAGAAGAAAACCATTAACTAGAAAGTTAAATCTTGCAAAACAGAAGGATGCTATATCTGCATCTGAAATTAGTTCTGCTAAGTTGAAGAATAAAAATGAGATTGATGATCTTCGTCAGAAGCGTTTTGATGTTCAAAAGCAAATGGATAAGAATGTTGAGTCCACAGGTAAACAAATTCATCAAAATAAACATATACCTGGTGCTGAGAAGATTGAAACTATCTATGATGTGCAAAAGAGAGCGATTGATGATGAGATTAATGCTATACGTGAGAGTGTCCCTAAGCTTACTAGCTCTAATAAGTTATTAGAGGATTTAAGTCAATATGTTTTTGGTGATAAGAAAGGGATTAATCCAAGTTTACGTGGTGATGTGATTNATAAATTAGTTGGTATGGTCAAGAGTGGTAAGCATCCTGATGATATTGGTCGCTTCCTCTCTGATAATGAGCACATTTATTCTTCACATGCACGTGAAGTTTATAGCCACATCGCTGAGATTATGAATTACCGTGGTCTTGCTAAAAAGTATGGTGTTGAGGAAGCTGATTGGAAGCATATTTACCATAATCAAATGGATAAGATAAAGAAAGCTGATTTTGTTATGAGTCCTGAGGATTATCAATTGTATTTAGAATTACTTTCTCTTAAAGGTGTTCGTCAAAAACACTTTGATAAGTTCTTTAAACATATGTATCCTGAGCAATTTTCTAAGTATAGAGATGATTACGCTAATAAAGCATTGTTAGAGGATATTATAGAGAATATTAATCCTAAACTCAAGCCCGAGGAACGTGTAGGGATTGATCATGAGTCATTACGTAAGATTAAATCTGAGAATGATAGTGTTGGTAATCTTAAAGATCAGAGTTACCTTCAAAAGACTGAGTTTGATGATGTATTACCTAACTTTGAAGGAAGACCACTTAATGAAGTTATTAATACTAAATCAAAAGCTAAAATGTATGAAGATGTAATGTCTGACTATATTGCTAGTGTTACTGATGGTAGAAATGTTACTGATACTGTTATGAGTAAACTTATAGATACGTCACAGCATTATGTTGTGCGAGTTATTCATGAAATGGAAAAGAGCTTACTTAAATATTTTCCAAATAAAGCTTATGCTGATCTTAGTCCTGATCAAAGAGGCATTCTTATTGAATGGTCAGGTAATAAAATTTTAAAGTTAAAAAATATAAAAGTTGATGCCAAACATGCTAAACGTTTCCAGGAAGAGTTAGCTGTACGTGCTGATGAAACACGTATTAATGCTATCTACGATAATGTTAAAGAGGGTACAGAGATTGCTTTTAATACACACAAGCGTCCCTATCGTGGTCATGTAGTCAATATTGGTCAAAAGGGTAGTGGTGAGACTGAATATGTCATTAAAACTGTTGAGGGTAGTCTTGTTAAGGTTAAACTTCAAGATATTCAAAAGGTTTTCAGTGGTAATAAGTTGATGGATGCTGATACTCTTATTATGAAAAGTAAAACTACTACTGATGCGTTGAAACGTAAGGATGATTTAATTAAAGAACTACGTAAGATTGATGGTTCTGATGTTAAAAACTCTATTGATGATCAAGTTAATACTTTGCAAAAAGAGATTGACTCTTATAATAGTGAGATTAAAACTCTTGAAAATAAGTTATCTGCTAACAAATCAACGATTGATATTGTTGTTGATAACCCTCAAGATGCAAGAAAGGTTAAGAATTTAGAGTCTACGATTAAAGATGCAAAGTATGATATTCAAGAAGCAAAAATGAGTAATTTAACGTATAAAGCTAGTAAGCCAGGTGATCCTTATTATGGTTACCCAATGAAGTCTACTGGTGGTTTTGAAAAGAGACTTGCCGATAGTGAAGCTGAACTGGCTAAATTAAAATCAAAGCCCAATCCTGTTGTTGATGAGGTAAATAAAAAGATAGATGTGTTAAGAAGTAGTGTTAGTCAAATCAATAAGAAGATAGAACAAGTGAAAAAAACCCCTGTTCTTAATAATGAAGCTAGTGAATTAACTAAACTCTTTGAAGCACGTAAGATTGAACAAGTTACTAACATTAAAAAGCTTGAAGTTAAACATAGAGAGCTTGAAAATCAATTAAAGAAGTTACGCACATCAGATAATACAAAGGCTCTATCTGAACTTGAATCAGAGATTAAACGCCTTGAAGATATTATTGGTTCTGATGAGGCACTTGAAGCGTGGGCTAGGCTTCATAGTAAAGCTGATTTAGAAATGTTAAAAGACCCAGGTCGTTATTCACGTAGTATTAAATATGCAGATGATATGCCAAGTAATATGTTTGGTAAAACAAATAAAGATGGTATTTTCATTCGTAGTGGCGAGCCTAACAAGAAGTTATTCTTTGACACATTAAAAAAGCGAGCAGAAAAAATGTACGGTGAAGATTATTCATGGGATCAAATCAAGAAGATTATTGATAGTCCTGAGAAGTTAAAACAATTTATTAAAGAGCATGAAATGAGTCACCTAATTAATGAAGATTATTTAAAGGCTAATAAAAAAGGTGATTTATCTGATGCGTTAACACGTGAGATTGAGTCACGTGCTGATATGGATGCTCTTGGTATGATTGAAAAGTTTAAAGTTGATGAAGCAAAGTTACAATGGGAGAAAATTAAAATTGACACACTTATTGGTGTTGATGATGATGTTATTAGATATACCAAATGGATACGTGAAGAGTTTATCCGTATGGGTGAAAAGGAAGTTGGGATTGGTAAATTAAGTGAGAAAGCCTTTGATGCTAATATGGCACACTATGTTCCTCATATATTGACTCCTGATGGTAAAAGTCACCTTGAGCATATACAAGGCGTCATGGGCAATCCTGGCTCTGCTATGGGTCAAGATTTAGGTTATGGTGCAAAATTTAATCCCTTTAGCAAATCAAGGAAAGTAGATATGACTATTGATGAGGCTAACACTTATTTCTATGATAAGTTGAAAGGTAATAACTACTTCTCTGATAGCTTATCAGATATATATTTGATACGTGCTCAAAAGCATAATGAACTTATGTATGATGATGAATATATGAAGACAATGATGAATGTCTTTGGTCGTGAACTTACTCTTGGTGAGTTGCCAAGTAAAGGTATGAAGTCCGTATTTAACCATGGTATGTTACGTAAGAAAGTTGGAGAAGTTGCAAGTACAAGATTACAGCTTCAAATGAGTAAAGCCATTACTCAGCATCTTGAGCAACCACAGGTTATGGAAATAATCAATGAAACTGTTGACAAGGTTATGCGCACTCAAAAGCTTGATAAGAAACTTATTCGTAAACAAGTGTTTAGTGATGAGGTAGGTAAAGAGATTGAAAGATTTAGAGACATTCATTATCCTGCTAGTGTAAGAAAAGAAGCTTTTGACATTTATCACTCTGATTTTATTAGTAAGACAGGGTTAGAGAAAGAATTAGGTGATTTCCAAGTACCAATGGTTGAAATCAGCAGTAAACAACACCATAATATTGGTGACGATATTGCAGAGCTTCAAGAGAATCTATTAACTAATATTCGTGGTCGTGCAGTACGTACTGACATTAAACCCAAGGATATTCAAACCCTTAAAAAGAATGGTCATGATGTTCACCAAGATGAACTTGGAAATCACTATTATTATAAATATAAGGGTGGTTTAGTCTCCCTTGTTAAACAGCAACATAAGGATATGTATGGTACTTTCCCAACTGATAAGCAATTAGCTAGTGTGATCCGTATGGACGGGGAACAAGCACGTAAAATGATTGATCGTATGAAAAAGAACTCTGATCAAGTTGATATTACTCGCTTAGATAGGTCTATTAAGAAACTTGATAATTATGATAATCTAGGTCGTGTTCAGATTTCAGAGGTTAGTGAAAGTATTGTTCAAAAAGCTAACCAAGCACGTAAACTTCAAATTTCACGTAGTCAAAATCAATTCTTATCTATGTATGATAAGTTTTTGTACTGGACGAAACTTATGCAAACGACTGTTATGCCCGCCTTTCACATCAGAAATAAGATGAGTGATACGTTTTTAAACTGGATGGGTGTAGGTGTTGATGCGATTAACCCCCAATTACAGCGTAGTGCATGGAGAGCTTCTCGTCATTTAGGTGATGCGGGTAAATTAAAAGATTTAAAACCTATTGTTACTCCTGATGGAACGGTTTATCATTGGGATCAATTATACAATCTTGCGAAACAACATAAGGTTATTAATGAGGGTTACTTTGCAAGAGAATTAGGTGCAGGTACTCAAAGTAAAGGACTCTTTGGTGGTGGCAAGTGGGATATAAGTGATACAACTAATTTTATCGGGTTTGAAAAGGGTGCTCAAATTGGTGGTCGTATTGAGAACCAAGATAGATTATTACACTTTGCGTCAATGTTACGTCAAGGTCATGATGTGCGTGCTAGTGCAAGTAGTTCAACCAAGTACCTCTTTGATTATTCTGATGTGACAGCTTTTGAACAGAACGTAATGAAGAGATTAATACCATATTATACATGGTTGCGTAAGAATGGTAGACTACAAGTAGGAGAACTAATGGAACAACCTGGTAAATTCCGTGATAGTGCTAAAGCGATGAATATGATCAATGGTATGAATAATGAGGAAGATCGTATGAATAGAATGTTCTTGTCTGAGTTTGCTGAGAACTGGTTGCAACTACCTTTTGAAGTAGGTGGTAATCCTGTTATTGCAAATCCATTCATGCCATTCCAAGATATGAACCGTTTTCCTAATCCATTTGATCCTTCTCGTACAGCAAGGGATTTGTTCTCACAATCAGCAGTTGCTATAAAAGTTCCTATTGAACTAGCTATGAATAAGAATGTATTCTTTGGTAATCAGATTATTGATAAGGAAAATGACTCACCTGCTACAATTCTGTCTAAGAGTGTAAATTACATGCTTAAACAGACAGCACCATATAACGTTGGTCAAGGTTCTGTAAATAAGTCAGGTGCAGATCAAGCTATGTACATTGCAAGTCAAATCATTGGTATTAAGCACATGGCTTTCAATTACAATACCCAACGTGCAAATGTCATGAAAGAAGCGGAAGAGAGGTATTATGATCCTAATTCAAAGAAATGGGATATGTCACTTGATAATTTAAGTGCTACATTTCTTCAAGTTATGGATGGTATAGGAGACTCAATTAGTCACGCTGTTCCTGAGCGTCCAAAAGGTGCAGGTTCATACACTGGTGCGTTACGCCCAATCAGTCAAATCAGCTATGATGAACTCTCAAGTGAACAAAAGGAAATGTATACACCTCCAAGTTCACAAAAGGCGTTTTCATATCATATAAAAGCATTAGAACTTGAACAAGAAGCGTTACAAAAGGAAGGTGTAGTTAAACGCTTTGTGTGGGGAATGTTTGATTTGGCAGGTAAGGGTGAGAATTATGAGGTTTCAAGGGTTACTCGTGTTATTGATGGTGATACGGTTATTTTAAATGATGAGAATTCTATACGAATACTGCTAGTTGATACAACTGAAATGAACTTTGATAATCAAGGTAATCCACAAAACCCTGAACCTTTTGCTGAAGAAGCAAGAGAATACACTAAGAAAGCTTTACTTCATGAAGATGTAAAAGTTGTCTTTGAAGGGAATAGAACAGATTATTATGGTAGATCAATTGGTTATATTGAAGTGAATGGTGAGGATTTTGGCTTAAACTTAACAAAGAAGGGTCTTTCTAAGACAAGGTTTACTCATGGTGTTCCTGAAAATAGAAGCCCTTACTCACGTACAGAGTCTTACTTTGATGCTGAACGTAAAGCATCAGAGGATAAAGAGGGTATGTGGGAAATACCTGGTATTTCTGTTCCTGGTGTTGATACTGATATTAGTAAGGGTGCAATGAAACGTTGGTTGGAAACTAACAACAGGTAGAATTGACAGGAGTGTTTTTATGGAAGAATTAATCGCTAATGTAATAGAAAAGAGTTTGGTAGGTGGGGCATTTATTTACATGCTCCATATGTTCTTATACAAGTTCACAAATACACTTGAAACGATAAGTGTTACACTTTCAGATGTAAGTGGTACATTGAAAAGTATGGATATGCGAATGGCTCAAGTGGAAAGGCGTATTGATCGTATTGAAGGTGTAGAGCGAAGAACTGATAATATTGAAAGGAGGGAACAATTCTGATGGGAAAAACGATTATTGCACCAATCATTGTCTTTATTGCTTTAGCATTACAATTAATACTTGGGATTGAAATTCCTGAGGATGTTATTAATGAAATTGTAATGGCTTTAGTTAATCTTATTGCAGTTGTGTTCGTTTTAAAGGGTATTATTAAAAATCACAAAAAAGACCCCGATGCACAAGAGCTTCAAGCCTTTGAAAAAGAAGAGGATTAATAACTTTATACAAATAAAAGAACCCACATAAATTACTTGTGGGTTTTCTTATTATCTATTGTTAGGAGATGTTGTATTCTTATTATATCACAACACGGGTATCTTTTATACCTTTATTTCTTTGACTTTCTGATTGTTGAACAATAGCTATTTCAACTCTTGGATTTTCCTTATCGTATTCTACGCTTAATATTCTAGGTAGGACGTACATATCATCTACATATACATAACTCTCTAACACATCTAATAATAGCTTTAAACAGTTGTGTGAGTCCCTCCTACGCCTATCA
>JGI1221J11331_1000761_pt1 | contig 10852 bp, 7 predicted proteins | sample LakVidmifraction_4_FD_11331 | JGI IMG/M metagenome (IMG submission 11331) | reverse complement strand
TTATGGTTTATGTTTTCTTCCCCCCGGGTTAAAACCCGGGGCTACAAAGATTCCGCCCCTATGGGGCTTTGTATCCACAATAATTTACGAAGAGCCTATAATTTTATACATTCATATTAAATTTTGGTATAGCAAAATCCATGAACTTTTTATTGGTTTTTACTCAAACTTCAGGTTTGTAATGGATTCATATGCTTCTTGATATTTTTGCATTGTTCTAAGAATAACTCTTAACGGTAATGCTGGAGCAGGAGGCGTTTTATCCCATGAAAGAGTCTCTAAATGATCACGTACAAATTGTTTGTCCAAGCTTGGGGGACTGCATCCGATTTCATATTGATCGGCGGGCCAGAAACGGCTTGAGTCCGGTGTAAGGACTTCATCAATAATAATGATTTCGTTATCCAGCATACCAAATTCAAATTTAGTATCGGCTAGAATAATCCCTTTACTTTTGGCGTAATCAGCAGCTTCGGCATAAGCCTTCAAGGTTAGTTGTTTTATAGTTTCAGCTTTTTCATTTCCAATAATATCGACTGCTTGTTCAAAAGATATATTTTCATCATGGAGCCCTTGTTCTGCTTTAGTCGATGGTGTAAAGATTGGCTCATCTAACTTTTCTGCCTGACGGTATCCCTGCTTCAAATCAATTCCACATATCTTTCCCGTTTTTTGATAATCCTTCCAGCCACTGCCGATGATATAGCCACGAGCAATGCATTCAACAGGCAAAGGTTTTGCTTTTTTTACTATCATAGAACGACCTCTTAGATCATTAACTGATGATTTAAGAATTTCTGGATACTCTTCTACATTGGCTGTTATCAAATGATTAGGAAGCCAATCCAACATATTGAACCAGAACAGAGAAAGAGCCGTCAATATTTTTCCCTTATTAGGTATTCCATTGGGCATTACGCAGTCAAATGCACTAATACGGTCTGTAGCTACAAAAAGGAGAGAGTCTCCAAGATCATAAATATCACGGACTTTCCCTCTTATCGGTTCAGGAAGCCCTGCTATTTCAGTCTTCAGAAGTGCTTCATTTTGATCATATTCCATATTGCTATCCTCTTTTTTAGTAAAATCCTCTATTTCGGTATAAACTCGAAAAAGATGTAATCTGATTCTGGTTCGAAAATTTCACCAAACGTAGTTCTGGATTCATTAATTTATTCATTTAGCTCCAGGCAATACTACACTAAACAGCTAGTTATGTCAAATAATTATTGGTATAAATTTTTCGTGCAGCATTTGCATCTCTTACAGCGTACTGTCGTCGACCGGCTTTGTCAAGCCGTAGACAGGAACTGCGAAGGCTGATGGTCGTCGAAAATATATTTTTCATGTTTATCTCCCAAAAGCATAAAAAATTAAATATCATTTGCTGTTTTCATTGATTGAAATGCAGCTTATGTCACACAAATGTAACGGTATATTTAAAATAAGATCACAAAAAAAGGGCAACATATAAAATGTTGCCCTTTTACTAATGTAGGGTTCCCTGTTCAATTCATAAACTGTAATATAAAGTTCATGCAGTTTATGACTTTGTAATGCGAGATCACTCAACCTTTTGCCTTATAGCATGTTACCTTTAGCTAGCTAAAGGCCAAAATGCTTTAAGACAAAATCTTAAGCAATCTCACATTAAACAGGAATCCCTAAATATCTATAATTTATTATAGATCAGCAGGAGTAACGTAATCACCCTTTTCAGCACGAAGTGCTTCTAGACGTGCACGTTCTTCTTTCATCATCTTAGCCATAGTTTCAGGTGTGTCTGAAACCTTAGTTGAGTAGATTTCTGTCATACGTTCAAGCTTAGCGATGAGTTCAGGAATATTCACTGTGAACTGAGCAATATACTGTTCTTCAGTATATTCTTCATTACGAACATCCTTAAACAGTGCTTTAAGATCTGAATAAACAGGAATTAAGCCATAACCAGCATCGATAGCTTCAGCATCACCATGAATACGAAGTTCCATCCAACGAATCCAAACACCCTTATCAAGTTTTCCATTAAGGAACTTACCTTCTTTTTTACGGAAGTAGTTTGTTCCAAAAACTTTTGGACGTTTGATTTCTTTAGCGAAGTCTAGGTTGTTTTGAATGTAACGACCAACTGACATTGACAAGAAGTCCATGTTAGACATAACGTTCCATGTACGAACGCCTTCTTTACCAATTGTTGCTGATGTTGTTTCTGATTCTAGAGTAGCACCCATCATACATACACCATGTTCCCAGCTGTATGCTTCACGCACTGGTACACTTGTATCACTGTCACGACCACCATAAATGATTCCGCCCATTGGAATACCTTCTGGGTTATCCCAATCCGGATCAGCATTGTCTAAATCACGCATCTGAACTGTGTAACGAGCATTCTTATGACTTGGTCCTGTTGCAGCTCCATCAGGACCTTTCATGCCTTCTGTCCACTGACCGCAATAGTTTTCACCCTCTAAAGGTATTTCACCTGTCATACCCAACCAGTATGGCCTGCCATCTTTAACAAGAACGTTGCCAAAGATAATTTCACCTGGTTGGTGTAGAAGTTTCCAAATTACTGGATCGTCATCTTCATTAACATCTGTGATGATACCAAAAATACCAGCTTCAACGTTACATGCACGGAATTCACCATCAATAACTTTGAAATATGCCAAGTCGTCACCAACAATGTTTTCACCTGGAAGCATAGCTGTTGAAGTTTTACCACAAGCACTTGGATAAGCACCGGCAAGATAAGTTTGACGACCATTTGGTCCATTTGAACGCATGATGAACATATGTTCTGCCAACCAACCTTCACGGTCAGCTTTACGAATAGCCAAACGTAGAGAAAGTTTTTTCAAACCAACTGTGTTACCAGCGTATTGTGTGTTAACAGAAATAACTGTGTTTCTTGTGTAATCCATGTAAACACGGTTGTCTTTATAGTTCTTTGAAGTATTTCTTTCATCAACTTCACCAGTTGCGTGGCGATACTTGAAAAATTCAAAGTTTGGATTTTCTGCACTTTGACGCTTAAATTCTTCGTAACCACGACGATATAACAATTCTTCAGAATGAACAACATAAGCTGAATCTGTAATTTGAAGACAAGGAATAGCAAACGTGCTGTTTGTTGATCCAAGACAGAAGAAACGAACATATATTTCTCTACCTTTATATGCACCTTTTTGCATTCCTTCGATTTCTGCAAGACCTTCTTCACGTTCAACTTGATTTAAGTTTTTGTCAAGGTCTTCATCAGATGGTACTAGATATTTAGTAACATCTTTTTTGCGAGCTTGATCAAAATAGCCATCCCAATGAACTGTATGACCATTTGTAATTAGTTGTTTTTCTTCTAAACCGTCAATGGCCCGCATACGGCAGTATGAAGCATCCATATCGCTATCATCACCAACAAAGACCTTTTCAGGTTGTCCCAATTCAATTGCGTATGCAATAAATTCATTAACCGCATCGTTGTTGATTGCCTCCAGTTTACCAAAACTAGTTGCATCCATTTTACTCTTTAAGAGTTCTATTGTACTCATTTTTATTTTCCTTATTTACTTTTAATCCATAAAGGATTAATTATTTTGGTTCTGTCACGGTTTCCGTGGGTGAACCTAAATTCTTTAAATTCGACACCGCCGTCACTTTCTGCTGTCGCCGAAAGTGGCGCCGGGGTCGTTCATTAATAATGATTAAGCAACCATGCATTTCATACATGGCTATTAACATTGAACAGCTTCGCAGTTCCAAGACTACGAAGTAGTCAAACTTTAGTAGCCCCGTATGCAATACGGGGTTAGCTATAACCAAACAATACGACCCTGACTGCGTCCTGCGTAGCTTGAAAAGCGAAGCATGGAAGGGGTCGAACAAGAACGTCTTACCCACACAAACCTTGACAGAGCCATTATTTTAAATGATTTTGTAACTTCATTAGTTACATAATCCTGCCAACGACTAGTTGTTTGTCGTTGACCACTTTTCTATTTTTATAAAAGGTTCTCTTTTTAGAGAACCTAGTATCACACAAAATTAACCTGCAAGCAAGTTGCAAATTGCAATCAAAACACCTGCAGCCACAGCAGAACCGATAACGCCGGAAACGTTTGGTCCCATTGCATGCATCAGCAAGAAATTATGAGGATTTTCTTCCAGACCAACCTTATTTGCAACACGCGCTGCCATTGGAACCGCAGAAACACCTGCTGCACCAATAAGAGGATTGATAGGTTCTTTTGAAAACTTATGCATAATCTTAGCCATAATAATACCAGCTGCTGTGCCAATTGAGAAGGCAATCAAACCAAGAACCAAAATACCAATTGTACCAATGTTCAAGAAATGATCGGCTGAAAGCTTCATACCAACAGCAAGACCAAGCATAATTGTAACAATATTAATTAAAGCATTCTGCATTGTATCGCTCAAACGGTCAACAACTGCACACTCTTTTGCGAGGTTACCAAACATCAACGCACCAATCAAAGGTGTAGCGGATGGCAATAGTAATGCGCAAAGAGTCAAAACTATTATTGGAAACAATATTTTTTCAAGCTTTGTAACATGTCTAAGCTGACGCATCTCTCTTTTACGTTCTTCTTTTGTTGTCAGAAGGCGCATAATTGGAGGCTGAATAATTGGAACCAGCGCCATATATGAATATGCGGCAACAGCAATTGAACCAAGCCATTTAGGAGATAGCAGACGAGCTGTATAAATCGCTGTCGGACCATCTGCACCACCAATAATACCAATTGAACAAGCTGTCTTAATCAACTCAATACCTTCGCCAAATCCCATTTGTGGAAAAGATATACCTAAAGCTATTGCCCCAAGCAAGGTAATAAAAATACCAAACTGAGCTGCTGCTCCAAGAAGAGCTGTCTTTGGATGGGCAATCAGTGGGCCAAAGTCTGTCATGGCACCAACACCCATAAAAATTAACAGCGGGAATAGACCACTTTGGACACCATAGTAATATATGATACCAAGGAAACTACCCATTTCTCCTGTTGCCGGATCTGGTAGAGCTGTCATTGCTTCCTGTGCTCCAGGAATGTTTGCAAGAATACAACCAAAACCAATTGGAACCAACAATAGCGGCTCAAAACCCTTCTTGATAGCAAGAAACAGAAGCAACAGACCAACAATGACCATTACCAAGTTTTTCCAACCAGCAGTAATATGAGCTTCTTCATCACCTTTTGCCATGAAACCTCTAATACCGGTTTCACTCCACAACTGCTTAAAGCTATCGCCAATATCCATCTCAAGTTCGTCACCAGCCTGAACAACTTCTTTTACTTCAGAAGTTGGTTCGGCAGTAGTGCTTGCCTGTACCGTAGTAGCCATTATGCTTACCACAGCAACTGCACAACCTATAGTCAAAAATTTAACTAAATTATTAATTAGGTTCATATCTAATTATGCTCCTCTGTTATTTAAACAATTTCTACAAGATCTTGTCCGGCAACAATTTTGTCGCCCGCATCAACTAGTATTGAACCTACTGTTCCAGTAGCTTTTGACTTGATTTCAGTTTCCATCTTCATGGCTTCAATCACCATAAGAGGTTGACCTTCTTCAACTGAATCACCAACAGCAACTTCCAGACGAATAACATTACCAGGCATCTGAGCTGTAATCATTGTTCCAGAACCAGCAGCAGCAACTGGTGCTGCACCGGCCTTCTCAACAACACCATCCGCAACATTGAAGTCATAAGATTTTCCGTTAACAACAGCTTTTTCGCCATCAAGAGTAACATTATAATCTTTTCCGTTAAGATTAACCTTCATTGCAACTGGACCTTCAGCAGATGCTGTTGCAGCAGGAGCTGCAGCTTCATTCTTACGAACACCAATTGTATATTTACCTTGTAGGAACTGTATTCCCTTATCTGCACATGTTGCAGCAATAAATACATTTTCTTCTGATAAATCAGTCACGCCAGCTTCTTCAAGCTTTGTTTTAGCAATTTCAAGACCTTTTGTTGGATCTTCGTCATTAATCGCTCTTGGATCACGAGTAGTCGGCTCAAGCTTCAACTGTTCAGAAGCAAGTTTAATAATTTCCGGATCTGGAGCAACTGGTGTTTTACCAAAGTAACCAAGAACCATCTTGCCGTATCCTTCTGCAATCTTCTCCCAATCGCCAAACATTACATTGTTAAATGCCTGTTGGAAATAGAATTGTGAAACCGGAGTTACAGATGTACCAAAACCGCCACGGGTTACAGTCTCTTTCATCTTGTCGATGATTTCTGGATATTTATCCATTAAACCATTATCACGAAGCATCTGTGTGTTAGCAGTTAAAGCACCACCGGGCATTGGAGACCAAGGAATAAGAGGTTCAACAGCTGTAGCTTCTGGTGGCATAAAGTAATCTTTCATGCAATCTTTGAAAACAACTTCAGCTTCTCTAACTTTATCCGGGTCAATTTGTAAATCATATTCTGTACCACGCAGAGCGTGCCACATTGTCAATATATCAGGTTGAGCTGTACCGCCAGACATTGGACGCATTGAAAGGTCAATTCCATCAGCACCAGCATCAAGTGCGGATTTATAAACTAAAACAGATGTACCAGCTGTTTCATGAGTGTGCATTCTAATCGGGATATCCGAACCAAGAAGCTTACGGGCTCTCTTGATTGTTTCATAAACAACTGCTGGTGTACACGTACCTGAAGCATCTTTAAAACAGACTGAATCAATCTCTACATCTGCTTCCATAATCTGCTTAAGAATTCCTTCGTAAAAATCTGGGTCATGAGCACCCTCACATCCAGGAGGCAGAGCCATCATTGTAACAGAAATTTCGTGTTTCAAATTATGCTTCTTAATACACTGGCCAGAATAAATCAAGTTGTTTACATCGTTCAGTGCATCAAAGTTACGAATTGTTGTAACACCATGTTTTTTGAACAACTTTGCGTGCATATCAATAACATCGCTTGACTGACTGTCAAGTCCCACAACATTGATACCACGAGCAAGTGTCTGAAGATTTGCTTGCGGAGCTGCTTCTCTGAACTGATCCATCATATCAAATGCATTTTCACCACAATATAGGAAAAGCGACTGAAATCTAGCACCACCACCAGACTCAAAATGGTTAATACCGGCCTCGCATGAAGCTTTAACCGCTGGAATAAAATCTTTTGTAAAAGCTCTCGCTCCAACGACAGATTGAAATCCGTCGCGGAAAGCTGTACACATAACATCAATAGGCTTCTTTGCCATAATAATTCACCCTTTATTTTTAAGTTTCTTTAAATTTTTTAAAATCGCTATTTGTTGTAAATACTAAAATAGCAATCGATCATTAGATTTTTGTGTGTCCACATCACACTACTTTAATTTTTAACCAATTTTTGACTTTGCAATTGCAATTGCTGCTGCAATTTCTACGTCACCACCAACACCAGCCACAGACTTCTTACGGGCTGGCACAGGAGCTGCTTCCGGAAATCTCTTCAAGAAGGATGCAGCTAAACTCATCACCAAAACCATTAGAATCAAGAACCCAAAAACGGTTCCCATCCCAACAAGCATTATTTGTACACCTGTCCAAAACATTGTATATCCTATACTTTTAAACTGTTCATTTTCAATAAGTTACAAATTAAAAGAACCGTGCTTAATCTAAACACGGCTCTATTTGTCAACTAACGTTTGGGTATTAAAGCATTTTTTTTTTGATTTGTCTATCTTTATTTGCCCAAATAGTCAAACTATTTGCTTTTCGCCCAATAATACCAGTTTTTAGAGCAAAAGGATTTAACACTAAAAAAGTATTTTAGCCTCTAATGAGTTCGGATTTAGACGGATTGTTGTTTTTTTTAGTCGTTGATCGAACGTCATTTAGAGAAGAAAGAGTAACGCAAGTGACCGCGCCCACGGGACGCAGCTAGAATATGAAATTCCAATCAACCGTAAGACTGCAAGTTTCACGCTGTAGCTGCGTCGCGACGGCGCGGGGTTTTCTGGGAACGCTGAGCTCCAGCTCGGCATCCTCCTTCGCCGCCACGTCTCGGAAAAAATAACATGAGTGAAACGAATTCCACAATTCTTAATTTTTAATCATGGCTATATCACGGTTTATGTGGGAAACAATAGCCCCAGCGGGGCGACATCTTGGTAGCCTAGGGTTTTAACCCTAGGACAAGACAATAAAAAAAATGAATCCCATCGGGATGACATCTAAATAAATTTATGTCACCCCCGCCCTCATTTTGCCTAATAATATCAGGTAAAATAAGGGCGGGATTCAGCATCTTTGTTATACATTAACCTCGGGTTAAAACCCGAGGCTACAAAGGTATCATCTCTACGAGATTCACTTGTTAGGCAACAAAGATGTTTGTTTGCATATTTATTACTCCCACACACAAACCGTGATAGATCCCTAACTATTAACTGATTTCTTCCTGCAATTTTCGAATTTGCGCATTTTCGAATTTACGCATTTATAACTTCTCCATGTTTTGGAACCATCACGTTTAATTCAGGATATTTAACGCTCATATATTCCACAAACAGCTGCGGGTCTTCGCTATTATGAGCAAACATTTCAAAATGTCCCGGAATTGTAAGCTTGGGTTGCACATAACCGGCAAAATCTGCAGCTTCCTGATATGTCAAGTTGCCAATACATCCACTTTCCAATCGAACTGCATCTCTGCCATTTATAGGCAAAATCATGACATCGGGCTTAAAACCCTTAATTTTTGGAAAAAGACCTTCATATCTACAAGTATCTCCAGGATGATAAATAGTAACTCCTTTATACTTTATTATAAATCCTAAGAATGGATACAAGCCACTGTCCTCATCTTTATACAAAAACTCATGAGCAGACGCCACTCCCGTTATTGTTATTCCATCGCAATCTATTGACATCAAGTCATTTAAACCATCAATTCGATCAGCATCAATTCCAAGTTCTGAGACAATTCCTGCCTTATGAATTTCCGGAACAACAAATGTTACATTTTTATCAAATTGAGCAATCTCTTTCCAAATTGGTCTATCAATGTGATCTGAGTGGTTGTGTGAGCCCATAATGAGTAGCGGATTACCCAACTCTTCAATGGTTAACATAGGTGGCACCGTTCTTCTTGGATTATCACTCAGATATGCATCCAGATATATTAATTTATTATCATCAAACTTCAATACATACCCCATTTGTCCTAGCCACCACATAGCACAACTTCCAACCTCAACCTTCGTTGAGGCAATTTCATTTTTCAACTCTTCATGCATTTTCATAATTTTTTCCTTACGTTTTGCTTTTCAGTCAGCGAGGACGCTGACCCTCCAAATCTAGTACTACGTACTACGTATCACTTAATACGAAGTAGGGAGGGACACCGTCTCTGGTGTCCGTATTATAAAATTTTTAATTTTATTGCCTTTCACATTTTTAGACAATTTTTGACAGTGCCTTAAATATATATATTCCATAAGTATAATAAACAACATCTAAAATGTAAACAGCAAACTAAATACTTGATTTATGGTCCCTATTTTTCTGGTTGAGATCTTATAGTGTTCGTCGGTCAACGCCCGACACTACAGCTTAGCTCCTGCACCCCTTACAGCGTATTGTAGCGTCGGGCGTTGACCGACGAAAATATATATTTCATGCTTATCACCCAAAAACAATAGAATCATACTTTTATTCTTGATTTCATTGGTTGAAATGCATGTTTGTGCCCTCAACCAGAAATCTAAGGACGATGGGTGGTGGCTATTTATTCTTTTCGGTTCATAGCCCAGCTACTAAAAACACCATGAGCATGTTAAGACTTATACATTATTTACAACTTTAGTGGCTGGGCGACCCTACATTTCTTCCAATCAATATTTTATCTGCAAGCAATGTAGCGTTCGATCTATGATCGAATATTATTTCGGTCGGCGAGGACGCCGACCCTCCCCGTTAAAACTGCAATCTAACATTAGCCTGCAAGATTCACACGGGAGGGATGCCGTCCTCGGCGTCCGCTAAAACCAATTTCCGAATTTATCACCCGTTGAGTGATAAAAGCATAATGTAAATCCTAACTTTATTGACTGGAACTCATGTTAATACCCTCAACCAGAAATTTAAGGTACTAATCTTGTTTTTCCGGTTGAACTCATCTCCGCTCACAGAGCGGACCCTACATTTCTTCCAATCAATGTTATTTGCAAATAATGTAGTATCCGCTCTATGAGCGGAATAAAAAAAGAAAATTTCAGCAACATCTTCCAACCATAAGGAAAAGCCAATACAGGTTAAACTTTTTGAAAAACACCACATTTATATATAACGTGACTTTCGTTATCGATATGTTTTAAAAGCTCAGCACTTTGTATGGTTTCATAATGAACTGTATCCAAAAAAAATGGGATAGGTTTTTCTTCATTAAGAATCATGTTTAATTTTGAAAGTTCACTTTCGTCCAAATTTACTCCAAAAACAACCAAGTCAATATCAGAGCAAAGCTTATAATTACCCATAGCACGTGAACCAAAAACAGCCACTTTCTCTATATGAGGAAACTGCTCACAAGCATCTTGAATATAATCAATATATTTTTGTTTGAGTCCAAACATCTATTTAGGGCATCCTGTTTAATTCATAACTAACATATTAGTAACTATTAATAATTTATTTTTTACATTAAATTACAATCCCGCATGCGGGACTAGCATTAAACAGTAAGCCCTATTTATCCTTAAAAACATGGTTCTTTCTCAAAATGAGTGGGTAACTATTTTATGTTAGTGCTTTATAATGTTCATTAACTTTTGTGAAATCCAAGTCTCCAGTAACCAAATAA